>Ga0116204_1001065_pt1 | contig 15441 bp, 11 predicted proteins | sample LakKivwa52mmetaG_FD_94481 | JGI IMG/M metagenome (GOLD analysis project Ga0116204, IMG submission 94481) | Anoxic lake water microbial communities from Lake Kivu, Rwanda to study Microbial Dark Matter (Phase II) - Lake Kivu water 52m metaG | ecosystem: Environmental > Aquatic > Freshwater > Lake...
AAGGCCTTGCACCTGCCGTCCGGGGCAAGGACGTGCGCCCGCGACAGGAAGATCGTGACCTCCGGTGAGAGGACCAGGTGCACCCCGCCGGCGATGGCCATGTCGCACTCCCCGGTCCGCAAACTCAGACATGCCTGGTGGATGGCCACCAGGGAGGAGGAACAGGCCGTGTCGATCGCCATGTTCGGCCCTTGCAGCCCCAGGATGTAGGCGAGCCTTCCCGGGGCAAAGCAAAAGAGATTCCCTGTGCCGTCGTACGTATCGATCCGCTCGGCGTCCCTGCCGCCGAACTGGAGCCTGCCGTAGTCGTTCTGTCCGATGCCGACAAAAACCCCGGTCCGGGAGCCCCGGAGACCGGCCGGTGCGATCCCCGCGTCTTCGAGGGCCTCCCAACCCACCTCCAGCACCAGGCGGTGCTGGGGATCCATGCACGCCGCCTCCCGCGGCGAGATGCCGAAGAACGGTGCGTCGAAGCCGTCGACCCTCTCCAGAAACCCTCCGTGCCGGATGTACATCTTCCCCGCTGCATCGGGATCCGGGTCGTAGTACTCATCGATGTTCCACCGGTCCCGGGGAAGGGCGCGGATCGCATCGCCCCCGCTTTCCAGCAGCCCCCAGAAGGCAGCGGGGTCATCCGCCCCGCCGGGGAATCGGCATCCCATCCCGATCACGGCGATGGGATCGGTCCCCCCGGTCCCCTCCCGCGCGGCGAGTTTTGCCTGGAGGTCTTCGATGGCGCGGAGCGCCCTTTTCAGAGTTGAGTCGGTCGATGGATTCCCGGCAGCCATATCAGTACCTCAACGCCTCGAGCTTTTTCAAGAGGCGTGCCTCCGCCTCCCCATCGCTCAGGCTATCGACAGAAGCGGCCTCCCCGTTCCCGCTGCCGTTCTCCCCCACTCGGGCGGCTTCCGGCCGGGCGTCGGCAGCCGGCGGGGCCGCCCCGGAATCGACGACGGAGCCGAGCAGATACTCGGCCAGCGCCTCCACGGTGGGATACCGGAAGATCAGCGTCGCCGCCAGGGTGCAGGAAAATTCCCGCTGGAGACGGTTTCTGAGCTCCATTGCGGTCAGGGAGTCCATCCCCATCTGGAAAAGACCGCGGCGGATGTCCACGGATGCCCGATTGACGCCCAGAACGGTCGCGACCAGGGAAACGAGATGGGTCCTGAGCAGTTCCCTGCGGTGCTCCGTCGGCGCCTTCCTGAGCGTTGCAGGGAAACTCTCGCCCTCCGGCAGCTCGCGCCCGCGGCGGTCGGGGATCCGTTCGAAAAAGGCCGGCCGCTTCCCGCCGTCGGTGGAACGGAAGAACAGCTGCCAATCCATTGGCATCACCGCCACCTGCGCCCCGGAGTACCCGAGGAGCCGCTCAAAAACGGCCAGGGCCTTCCCGGGTGCCAGGGTAGAGAGCCCGCGGGCGGCCCATTGCAGCCGGCGCGTTCTGCCCACGGCCGCAGCCATGCCGGTCCCTGTCCAGGGCCCCCACCCGATGCTGAGCCCCGTTAGGCCGATGCTCCGGCGCTCATGGGCCAGGGCATCCAGGAAGGCATTCGCCGCCACGTAGTTCCCCAGACCGGAGGAGCAGAGGAAGGAGGTGACCGAGGAGAAGAGGACGAAGAAATCGAGGGGCATCTCTTTCGTCAGCTCGTGGAGGTTCCAGGCCCCCTGGACCTTGGCGCTGAACACCCGGGCGAACAGATCTGCCGCATGACCCGCCAGCAGCCGGTCCTCGAAAACGCCGGCAGCGTGGACCACCCCCGCGAGCGGCATCCCCGACTCCCGGATGGCAGAAAGGACGCCTTGGATCTCGCCTTTTTGCGCAACATCAGCCTGCAGGACCATGATCTTCGCCCCGGTGTTCTCCAGACACCGGAGCGCCTCCGCAGCGGCCGTCCCCGCGGCCGGCCTGCCGCTGCGGCCGAGAAGCACGACCTGACCGGCCCCCCGTTTCGCCAGGAGGCCCGCGATCTCGAGACCCGTTCCACCCAGCCCCCCGGTGATGAGATAAGAACTATCGGGACGGATGCGGGGCGCCGCAGAATCCTTGTCCGCACCGCGTCCCCAGGGAACCAGTCTCGCCGCATAGCGGCCGTCATGGCGCAGGGCGATTTGCTCTTCCCTGCCGGGACGGAGGATCTCTTCACTCAGCAGTTCCGCCTCCTCAGCCCCGCCCTCCATGTCGATCCTGCGGCAGTTCAACTCCGGATGCTCGGCGCTAATCACCTGGGCAAGTCCCCAGAGGGGCGCCTGGGCAAGTTCCGAACCCGCCCGCTCCCCGTCGGTCCGAACTGCATGGCGGGTCACCACCGTGAGCGACGGGCGAGCGCCCTCCCTTTCGGTCAGGGCCTGCACCAGGTGCAAGAGCCCCGTGCAGAGGTTCAGGGCAACAGACCCGGCGTCTCCACCCGGAGCGCCGCCCGGTTCCGGCGTATCGAGCCCCCAGAGATGGACCACGCGGTGCAACGCCGCCTCTCCGGCGGTCGCGGCGGCCAGAAGACAACGGAGATCCTCCGGCTCGGCCGGCCGAACCGTATATCCCCCATTCCCGGTTCTCGCGAATCGTTTTCCGGGATCAACTGTCGTCACCTCATCCCCGCGCCCGCGCAAAAGGCCCGCCAGGCGCCGGCCGACGCCCGAGGCGTCGCAGCAGATGAGCCAGCGCTGCTGCTCCGGAAGGGACGCCAAATTGTCGTGAGACGGTGCAGAGGCAAGGATCACGGCCTGGCTAAAGAGCCCTTGACCGGGCGCAACGCAGGCTGTTTCGGCAAAGCCGCTCTCTCTGAGCAGCGCCTCCCAGGCGGCCGCGGCCATCAGGGGATGAGAGGGCCGGAGGTCATGGTCCCGAAACTTCCACCACCCGTCGAGAAGACCGAAGATCAGATCCAGCCACCGCCGGTGCTCGATTCCCTCCAGGAGAACCACCATTCCCCCCGGGGCGAGGAGCTCCCGGACCCGCCGCACCGTAACACGGAGTTTCCTGGTCGCGTGGAGCACGTTCGCCGCCAGGATCACGTCGTATCCATGGGGCTCGAAACCCTGAGAGAGGGGATCCTTCTCGACGTCGAGGAGGCGATAGTGCAGGGAATCGTCGGCAAACCGCTCCCGGGCCCTGGTCAGGAAAAGGGCCGAGACGTCGGTAAAGGTATACTCCGCCTGCTTCCCTTTGAGATGAGGGAGGACAGCCGCGGTCGTCCCCCCGGTACCGGCGCCGATCTCCAGGATGCGCAGCTGCCGGTCGTTTCCCCGCTGATCGAGGAGCGCAGCGACGGCATCCCCGACGAGCCGGTTCATAGCGCCGAAGGTGGGCGAATCCTCGTAGAGCCGGGCGGCTGTCGTGAGGTCCGCCTCGGGAAAGAGAAGCGAGAGCGGGTCGAGCTCTCCCCGGAGAACCCCTGCCAGCCCTCCGCCGCAGCGGCCGAGCATCGTCAACTCGGCATCCGCCCGGGGATAGCGCGCACGGAGTCCCCGCCGCTGTGGCTCGGGCTCCTGCCTCCCCCATGCCTTCCGCACCTCCCACCTCTCCGCATCCCGGTACAGGAACCCCTCTTCAGCCAGGATCCCCAGGAGCCTGCCGAAGAGCGGACGGTGCTTGTCGGCCACGGCCAGCGCCCCGGCCGCAGCGGCGGTCGTGAACCGGCTGCCCGGCCGGAAATCCCACCCCATTTCCTTCAACGCCTGCTGGACGTAGGAGAGGCTCAGGGCCTCGAGCGCTGCCAGTAGGTCGGGCAGGGGCTCGACCCGCTGAGCAGCCAGGGGGACCAGGCGCTCCCGGAGTCCAGCCGGGGAGGGAAGCGGATTCGGTCCCTTATCGGGATCTCCGGCCTGGCGGCACCATTCCACCCGGTAGAGCAGGTCCTCGATGACCTGGTCGTCCCGATCCCTTTCCCGCGGGATTGCGAGGGGCGCCGCCTCCCGCGCAATCCCTCCCACCTTCGGCTCTTTCAGCCAGTACCGTTGCCCGGCAAAGGGATAGGTGGGCACCTGGGTCTTCTGCCGGCAATAGTCCGCGTCAAAGCCCCGCCAGTCGATCTGCACGCCCCGGCTGTACAAGGCGCCGAGCGTCCTGAGCATCTGCTCCCAGTCGGACCTCCCCCGCTGCAGGCTCGGCAGCCAGGTGCAATCATCGGGCAGGAACGCCTTCCCCATCCCCGCCAGGACCGGCTGGGGGCCGATTTCGATGAAAATGCGATACCCCCTGCGATAGAGGGATTCGATGCCGGCGCTGAAGCGCACCGTCCCCCGGGCATGACGCACCCAGTAATCGGCGGAGGCGATCTCATCGCCGATCACGTCGCCCGTCAGGTTCGAGATCAGATCGATCCGCGGGGAGGCATAGCGGATGCCCCGGGCCGCTTCCCCGAAGCGCCCGAGGACCGGTTCCATCAGGGGCGAGTGGAAGGCGTGCGATACGTTGAGCCGGGCGACCCGTATCCCCTGCGACGCCAGGGCGTCCATTACCTTCCCGACCGAATCGGCGCGCCCGGAGATCACGGCCATCCGGGGGCCGTTGAGCGCGGCGATCGCGATGTCCTGTGCGAATGGTGCAATCGCATCCGCGACAACAGGCTCCCCGGCGAAGACCGCCGCCATCGCGCCGTCCTGCGCCAGGGCCTGCATGAGGCGTCCCCGGGCGGCGATGAGTCCAAGCCCTTCCTCGAGCGAAAAAACCCCGGCCGCACAGGCGGCCGCGTACTCGCCCACACTGTGCCCCAGAGCGGCGGCGGGCTGAACGCCCCAGCTCTGCCACAGGGAACAGAGGGCGTACTCAAGGCTAAAAAGGGCCGGCTGGGTAAAGGCCGTCTGATCCACGCGATGGGGATCGCCTTTTTCCCGGGGATAGATCGCCTCGAACAGGGGGCAATCGAGCTGACCATCGAGCAGTTCCTCGCACCGCGCCAGGGACTCCCGGAAGGTCGGCTGGCTGTCAGAAAGCTCCCGCGCCATGCCGGCGAACTGCGCCCCCTGGCCGGTGAAGAGAAAGGCAACCTTCGGCTGCGCAGGCGCATCTCCCCGAAATACCCCCTCTCCCTCGCCGGCGGTCCGGGACCGGAGTTTTTCCCGGAGTTCCCCTGGCGATGCTGCGACGATGCCCATCCGCGAACTGAAATGGGCCCTGCCGGCGTTGGCAGTGTAACATATATCGGCCAGCCGGCCTTCGGGAGACGAATCCAGGAAGGATTCATACCGCTTCGCCAGGCGTTCGAGCGCCTCTTCGGTCCCGGCGGAGAGGGCCAGGAGATGGAGGGGCCGTTCCGGCCCTCCGCTCTCGCATTGAGTCTCCGGGGCTTCCTCCACGACCACATGGGCGTTGGTGCCGCTGAACCCGAACGAGCTCACCCCTGCCAGGCGACGCCTCCCCGACACTGCGTCCCAGGAAACGCACTGAACGGGAATCGTGAGGGGAACCGAAGGGAGGGCAATCTGGGGGTTGATCTCCCGGAAGTGGAGCTGCGCGGGGATCCGGCGATGCCGCATCGCCAGGACGACCTTGATCAGGCCGGCGATCCCGGCCGCCGCTTCCGCATGACCGATATTTGCCTTCACCGAACCGAGGAACAGGGGGTTGTCCGCCGTTCTCCCCCGTCCGTAAACGGTGACCAGCGATGCGACCTCCACCGGGTCGCCGAACGCGGTGCCCGTGCCGTGGGCCTCGACGTACGACACCTCACCGGGATCGACCCCGGCATCCGCCAGAGCCTCGCGCATCACCGTCTCCTGCGCCAGACCGTTGGGAGCGGTGAGCCCGTTGCTTGCCCCGTCCTGGTTGATTGCACTCCCCCTCAGGACCGCCCACAGGGGGTCGCCGTCGGCGAGGGCGCGGGAGAGGAGTTTCAGAACGACCACGCCGCATCCTTCGCTGCGGACATAGCCGTCGGCAGAGGCGTCGAAGGTCCTGCAGCGCCCGGTGGGGGAGAGCATGCCGGCCCGCGAGAAGGCGACGGTCAACTCGGGGGAGAGGAGCAGGTTGACACCGGAGGCGAGAGCGATATCCGTTTCCCCGGTCCGCAGGCTCCGGCAGGCCAGATGGACCGCCACGAGCGAAGAGGAGCAGGCGGTATCGACGGCCAGGGCGGGGCCTGCAAAGCCGAAAAAATAGGCAAGCCTGCCCGCGGCCATGGAAGCGGCATTCCCCGTGGCGAAGGAGGGATCGATCGCCGCGCGGTCTCCTCCCCGGTGCCGGAGCGTTTCATAATCGTGGGAGAAGAGACCTGCGAAGACACCGGTGCGGGTCCCGGCCAGGGCAGTGGGATCCATCCCCGCCCGCTCGATGGCTTCCCAGGCGCAGGTGAGTAGAAGCCGATGCTGCGGGTCCATCGCATGGGCCTCCCGGGGGGAGATGGTGAAGAACGGGGCGTCGAACATATCCACGTCGCGGATGAATCCGCCGTGCCGCGACAGGAATTCTCCCCGCTTTTCCGGGTCGGGATCGAGCCACCGATCCCACTCCCACCGCTCCTTGGGGATCTCGGTGACGGCGTCGGTACCGCTCCGCAGCAGTTCCCAGAATGCGTCCGGGTTGTCGACGCCTCCGGGAAGCCGGCAGGCCATGCCGATAATGGCGACGGCCCGTTCCGGAAATGCATCACCCGCCGTGCCCGCGCCCTGTTCAGGAACTTTCCGGGAACCGGCCGGTGTCTTCCGTTGCGATCGAACCGGTTCGGCAGCCTCGCTATCCCCGGCCCCTCCCCCTTCGAAGAAGCGGGCGATTCTCTCCGGGGTGCCGTACCGGAAGAAGAACGCGGAATCGATTTCCCGGGCCAGCCTCCGGCCGAGGAGGGCACGCAATTCCATCAGTTTCAGCGAATCGAACCCCATCTCCATCAGGGGACGGGAGGGAGAAAACGACCATCCTTTCCCCTCACCCATGACACGGCGGATGCATTCCTCGACCAGGGGAAGAACGGGGCCCGCGATGGCCTCACCGCCACTCGTCGCGGCCCCCCGGGACTGCTCCGGAACCTCTCCGGCCGCCCGGTTCGGGAGTCCGTACTCAACGAGAACGCCGTTGCCCCGGTTGTCATGATCAAGGGGACGATACCCGCGACAGAGCCCCGCGATGCGTCCGCCGTGCGCCTCGTGGAAACGGAGGATCGGGTCCTTCAGGTGTCCCTCTTCGTCCCGGAGGTGGATGTACTCCTCCAGGGGGAGCGAATGATGGCGAGGATATTCTTTGCAGAGGCTGACCGCCACGATCCCTTCGATCCCGGGCAGCGCCGAACAGTACTGAAGCATGAAGTCCAGCAACTGGTCGCCCAGCCCCAGATCCTGGACCGCAGGAAGGATGTTGACCGCCAGCAATTGAACGACCGGCCCGTCGTCCCGGTGCAGCGAGGAAACGGTCCCGACCATGGCGGATTTCAGCGGCCCGGCGGCGGCGATCCTCTGCGAATAGATCGCGCCGACCACACGGCCTTCCATCTCCGCCACCAATTGGCCGGAAGGAAAACGGCTGATCCGCGCCGCCAGTTCCTCCGCCGGGGTCCTCAGCGGCCCGGGCCAGCAGGCGGTCTCGATTTCAACCAGCACGGGGAGGTCACCGGACAGGGGATGCCGGACCCGGTACGCCCGTCGTTCGAAGGTTCGACGGAGAACCGAGGAGACGGATGGCTCTGCAATATGCTGCTGAAAAAGGGAGTTTCGGGGAAACAGACCCGAATTGGCACAAGCGACGAGGAAGTCGTGGATTGAGAAGTCTGTACCCATCACGATCGAACAGCCCTCGGAAATTATAGCCCGAGCCACACACCACAGCCGAGCGCCGGCAGAGGGCTCCGCCCGCCGGCCGTTGCGTCCATAACGACAATGGCGGTTCAGTCACCAAGGACGGAACCGCCATTATTGGTAAGTGACATCCCGATGATAACGAATCAGCTTTTTTGCGCGGCCGTTTTCTTCAGTTCAGCGGCAAACTTCTGCCCCTCTTTGAACTGCTCGGCAAAGTACGCCTTGACCTTTTCGGGGTCGAAATCGAGGAAGGTTCCGCCCGATTCGAAATGCTGCACAAAGACCCGGCCCAGGGCAAAGGTGCACGCACCGGCCGTGGCCAGCATCGTCATGGCGCCAGCCGTCTGTCCGATGACGGGGACGATCTTGATCATGCTGGCGAGCGGGCCGGCCGCCGCGACCGGGACAAAACTGCCGACCAGCGCGGAAATGATGCCTTTGGCCTTGTCCTTCGAAAAATCCACCCCATAGAACTTCGAGAGTTTGTAGACCAGCCTGGCTTGAACGCCGGTCAGGGCCAGGAAATCGACCACGGGCAAGGGGATCAGCCCGATCCCCATGGCTCCGTACACATGGTTCCGGATCATCCGATCGGTTTCCGCTTTTCTGCCTCCCCAATCAAGGGTTTCCGACGTCTTCGCTTCCGTTGCCTTCACCTCCGCTTCTTTCGTGTCCATCCCCCCCTCCTTGACTGATAAATGATCTCCCACATCACAATAGAGTGCAACCCTGCTATCCCTAACGCGCGCCTCGTTCTCTTATTTTTCAATGGTGGAAATATAAACCAGGGCGAACGAAATTGCAAGCGATTTTTTCTCGCCGAATTGCCTCACATTAAAAGTAACCGAAGGAGGAGTTGGAAAGGGATCGTTGACTCATAATTCGATGTAACCAGACATCGGATACCGAAAGGGGGAAAAATGAGTCCGCGATCCAAGCGCGAGTATGTAGAAGCGGTGTATCTACGGTACAAGGAGGCCTCCCGAGGCGAACGAACAATTATTTTAAATGAACTGTGTGCCACTTGCGGATACAACCGGAAATATGCCATTCGGTTACTGAGGGGATACAAGCGGTTTACAAAACCAAAACCCCGCAAGAGGGGAAAACCTTCCTTCTATCGAAAAGAAGAGATCCTGATCCCCCTCAGACAGATCTGGCTGGATGCCAATCTCCCCTGTTCAAAACGGCTCCAGGCCATCCTTCCGCTCTGGATGCCGGGATATAAACAATCCTTCGGAGAACTCTCTGATGAGGTGTCCCATGCCTTGCTGAAGATCTCTCCGGCCACGATAGACAGGCTCTTGGCTCCCATTCGTATCCAATATCATAAACGAGGACGAAGCACTACTAAGCCGGGGACCCTGCTTAGAAACCAGATCCCCATCCAGACCAACCAATGGAACGAGTCCAGGCCAGGGTTCATCGAAGCCGACACCGTCGCGCATTGTGGCGAATCTCTCTCCGGCATGTTCATCTATACCATCGATACTGTCGATATCGCCACCGGGTGGACCGAACAAAGGGCCGTCTGGGGAAAAGGCGAAACCGGTGTCCTCGAACAGCTCAAGGACATTGAAAAAGCACTCCCGTTTCCCCTATTGGGTTTTGATAGCGACAATGGCTCCGAGTTCCTCAACTACCACCTGCTGAGGCACTTCACCCAAAGAAAACAACCCGTCCAGTTCACACGCTCCAGAGCCTACCACAAAGACGACAACGCACACATCGAACAGAAAAACTGGACACACGTCCGGCAATGGATCGGTTACCGAAGACTAGACAATCGCCTGATTGAACCGATGCTCAATGACCTCTACCGAAGGGAATGGAGAACCTTCCACAACTTTTTCTGCCCCTCCGCAAAACTCCTCGACAAAAAACGCATCGGCTCGAAAACCATCAAGCAACACGACTCCCCGAAAACCCCTTATCAGAGAATCACCGAATCTCCTCATGTCCCTCAGAATACGAAAAACCAAATGGCCAAATACCTTGAAAAACAAAACCCTTTCCTGCTAAGAAAAGCCATCGAAGTGAAACTTAAAAAAATCTTCGCTTTGATCACCTCTGGGTGACATTTATTATGAGTCAACGATACCCTTCTCTTACGTCCCTTCGGTTACATTTTTATATGAGGCAACGGGCATTGAACGATCCTGTGAAAGCAACATCCGGAGCGCTGCCGGCCGTTCTTGGCAGCGGCATTGCCTTTCTGAAACGGCAGCACAGGGACTGGAAAGTCACCGTTTTACGCACCTCACTCGACAAGCTCGCCTACCAAATGGTCTTCCCCTACCTGTCCATCTATATCGTGGCACTGGGGGCGACAGGGACCCAGCTGGGCATCGTCAACAGCATCGGCATGATCATCGCCGGTTTCTGCGGACCCTTTACCGGCTGGTTCATCGACCGCATCGGACCGAAACGGATCTACCTTATCGGCATCGGCTTTCTGGCCGTCTCCTACCTGACCTATGGACTGGCGCAGAGCTGGGAGGTCACCATCATTGCCATGATTGGTTACTGGCTGGGGTCTTCGACCAGCATCCACAGTTGCGCCACCATCTGCGGCAACTGCCTGGTCAACCAGGACCGGGCCACCGGCATGATGATCTGTGAAACGGTCGCAGCGGGCCTTCTGGGAATGGCCGGACCGATGATTGCCGTGTGGCTGGTCACCCACTACGGCGGCGTCAACACAGACGGCATCCGGCCATTATTCTTTTCAGGTCTATTGGTTACAATCGGCACATTCGTGATTGTCATGACGCAGTTGTCGGAACAAAAGTGGGCGAAGGCGGGCAGCCACAGACCGCACCTTTTGAAGGATATCTCGCAAGTCCTCAAGGGCAACAAGGATCTGAAGAAGTGGCTGGTCATTGCCTCCGTCTCCCAGTTGCCGCTGGGGATGGTCTTCCCGTTCACCCAGGTATTCGCCCACCAGATCAAGGGGGGAAACGAATTCATCCTGGGGGTAATGGTGACCGGGTCCGCGCTGGCATCGATCCTCTTTGCCATTCCCCTGGGCCGATTGGCGGACCGGGTTGGCAGAAAGAGGGTCCTTTACATCACCATCCCCCTCTTTTGGCTTTCCAACCTGATGCTGATTCTGGCGCCGTCACCGTTATTCCTTGTCATCGCCGGTGCCCTGCAGGGCTTTTACTTCATCGGTACGCCGATTGGGGCCGCCGTAGAAAGAGAGATGGTCCCTCACGAACAGATGGGGAGATGGATCGGCATCACCCGGTTTTTCAAGATGGTGACAAGCGCTGTTTTAGCGCTCTTCGCGGGGGTCATCTGGGACAAAATCGGACCACAGTACATCTTCATCTTCTTTGTGGGCATCGACATGCTGATCCGAATGCCCCTACTGATCAGCATTTCCGAAACCCTGCACATCCGTTTCAAATCAAAAACGGATGGGTAAACGGAAGATTACAGACCCTTCTTCTCGAACCAATAGAAAAGGCCGATGAAGGCTGCGACCAGGATGACGATGACGATCCAGTGGTTGACCCCCAAAGCCGCCGGCAGGGTGATCTTCCCAAAGTCTCCCCAGGTCAGGACCGTTCGCTTCATCAGAGGGTAGGCTTCGGCATAGAGCCCCGCCCCGAGGATCATCCCCAGCAGGCCGAAGACGCTGTCATAGCGTCCCTCTCCCAGCGCCCCCATGGCCGTGGCGGGACAGTACCCCACGATGCCCCAGCCGAGCCCGAAGATCAGGCCGCCCAGCACGTTTCCCCCCAGGATCAGCGGCTTGACGGAGAGCTTGACGAGTCCCAGATCGAAAAGAACATAGATGCCCACCATGGCCACCAGGATCGTGGAGAGCATGAATTTGACGATGGTCATGTCCCGGAGGCGCAGGGCGGCCAGTTGCCGGTCGTACCGGATCACCTGGGCTTTCTGCATGAAGAACCCGAAGAGTATCCCCGTAACGGCGCCGGTGAGCAGTTCATTCATGGCCATTTCCTCCCCCGTACAGGATCCTGGCCATGATGATGCCGGCCAGGAAAAAGCAGATCAAGGATACATAACCGCTCACGGCTACCTGAGCCAGACCGCTCAGGCCATGGCCGCTCGGTCACCCATCGGCGAGACGCGCCCCGAACATCAGGACCACGCCGCCCAGAAAGGCCGCCGTCCAACGCCGGACACGCGACGCCCCGAAGCGTCCCTCCCACATGGGCGGCACGGCGACCGCCCGTTTCTCCTTCGAGAGCCAGGCCGACGCCAAGGAACCGAAGAGCACACCGACGACAAAGAGAAACTGCCAATCGACCGTCACCTTCTCCTTGAGGAAATAGGCCATACCGGCCACCTTCTCCGGCGCGACGGACCGCTCGACAAAGCCCGCCGCCCGAACGAAGGTGGTCGAGGCGCCGAAGTATTTCCCCGTGAGAAAGACAGACAGGACCAGAAGCAGGCCGGCGAGCGCGCCGGCGGTGTAGGGAGACCATGTCTTTTTCCGCAGGACATCCATAATTTTTCACCTCCTTGATGAACGAGTTGAAAAATGACCGACCGGAACTCGAAGGCTGTCCCGGCCGCCCGAACGGTTCAGACAAACAGGGGACTATTCGATTTTGGCTATATTATGGAAAATGCGATTTGGGATGTCAATGAAAAATTTGAGACATAGAGGGTAGAGAGCGGCAAACTGCCCCCTACCCTCCACTGCATTATCGTCCTGTACGAGGCTGTGATGCAGTACCTTGTGAACTGGAGCCTGTCGATGTCGTTCCCGACCCCGTGCTCCCCTGGTTCTGGCCTCCGGAAGCAAACACCACCCCTGAAGCGAGCACAAAAACCAATATGGCCATAATCAGCTTTTTCAAATCATCACCCCCTTTCTTTTTGTCTATCAGATCAGACATCCGCCGAAGTTAGACGCTGAGCGCAGCGGCGACATTGATTAAAACTGGTATAGTATACTCATTCCGCCACCGAAATCGGGGCTTGCATCGGTAAATCCGATGGATCCGTAGATTTCCCAAGAAATTCGGCGTGATTGCATGAAGTTCAGCTTGAGCAGCCCCTCGGCCTGGGCCTCCGCGCCTTCGGAGCGTGCAGATGAGCCCTTGGCCAGAGCGGAGACAAACCATCGATCCGTCGCCTGGATGCCTGCCCCGCCAAGATAACTGACATAGTTGCGGCCGGGATAATCGGGTTTGTTGTTCTGGAAGATATAGGCCCCCTCTCCAAAGAATTGGACGCTACCCCACCATTTAGAGACGGAAAGCCCGGGTCCCGCCTCTACAGTGCCAGTTCCCAAACCACGGTTCAGGTCTCCCGAAGGGACCTTCAGGTAAAAGGTGGGACGAATTTTGGGGATCCCCTCCCTATCGGTCAACAGGGTCCATCCGCCGGTCATGTTGATATCGCCGACGCCGGACTCCTGCACCGTTGTTGCGGCAGTCACCGCCGTCCCTGTGCGATTGGCTGATCGAACCCGTCCGGCGCCGCCGGATTGAGTAACTACCACTCCGCTGTCGGATTTGCTGGTCAGGTAAAGAAGAGGCACTTCAAGGGTGATGTCCAGTTTGTTTACCGGAGACAAAAAAACAGACAGCGGCATCGTAACCAATGTGGCATCTGCGCCTGCGCCATAATCGCCGCGCGAGACCTCAAAGCCTAAACCGACAGCGGCTGATGAAGCGCTGTCGAGGCGAGGCTCGCCATCGCGCGCCAAGACCTGCGACGAGTGCGCAACCAGCGCCAAACAGAGAAACATCCAGACTTTGTTTCGTATACTTAGATTCATGATCGTTATTCCCTTCCGGTTAGCATAGACAAAACATTTCAGCGGCCTCGTTCAGGACGATTTCATCGTCCGCGGCGTCCGCCGGCGGCGCCGCCGCGCTGAATCTGCCCGCCGGAACCCCCACCCTGCTGCCCTCCACGGAGACCACCGGCCCAGAAGGGATTTCCGTTTTCATCGCGCAGCCCGATGGTTGCTCCACCGGGAATGCCGACCTGTTGTGACAGCAGGTAGGTTCGTCCATCCTTACCCTGGGCAAGTGAACCCCGCACGTTCACCTGGTCCCCGATCTTCCAGTCCAGGTTGTCATCCTGCAGATACCAGGCAGGCCCGAGAACCACGACCATCCGTTCATTCTGGATATTCAGCTCAACAACCACAAGACCGCCGGCGAGCGGGCGGGGGGGGACCGCAACAGAGCCGCTGATTTTCACGACTGTGTTGCGGTCATACCCCCGCTCCAGATCCAGGCCGCTTTTATCCGACCCCCTGGTGTCGCCAAACCCCCAGAAGGCATCGGCCGTTCCTGCCAATAGGAGCAGAAGGGCCGATGCTGCAATCAGGGCATATAAACGCTGGATGTTACTCATTTTCACGATCACCCTAACACACTAAGATTGCCTCAGCTCACGCAGGACCCATCTTTCTTGCGGTCCCTTTTCCGGGTCTGATCGGCGGCCAGATCGAATCCGGCTTTCTTTTCCAAGATATAGCTCTGGCAGGTCCCGTCCTTCTTGCGGTCTCTTTTCCGGATCTGATCGGCAGCCAGATCGAACCCGGCTTTCTTTTCCATGATATAGCTCTGGCAGGTCCCATCCTTCTTGCGATCCTTTTTCCGGATCTGATCGCCTGCAGAGGCAATGCTGACAACGCACAAACTCACCACCGCCATCGTGAATCCCATTTTCAACCATTTCGAAACATTCATTTCAATTCTCCTTCATCATAATTCAGGTAAATTAAAGTAAAAAAACTCCTGTTGCCTCTCATTTCAGAGTTCCTGTGTTACGGAGTCTACGGAGTCGTGGTTTGGGGATGATAGATCCCTGTACCATCCATCGGCCCGCGCCCATTACTGGGGCGAGTAGTGGAGCCGTTAGCCGTAGTTCCGGTGGTCAGGAATGTGCCGTTACGACGCTGGGAATCAACCGGCCTAATCACCTGAGTCGTAGTCTGAATTCCCTGCCCTCTACCGCCGCCGGCTCCTGCAACCCCTCCACGGGCAAAGGACTCGCCCCCAATGACCAGAACGGATGCCGCCACGACTGCCATCACTATCATGCTCTTTGCTTTCATCTTCGTATCTCCTTGTGGTTGTAATCGGGAATCAGTTCCCGTTGCCACAGGATAAAGCAGATACCGTGCCAAACCCATCATTATGCTTATCTCATTGTTATCACATATGTTAAGGCACAGAAGCCCAAGAGCACCCGATGATAATGGTGCAGATATTGCACCCGTACGGTGCCGATTCTGCACCGCCGTTCAATGGTCTACCAAGCCATACTCCTTGAGCCGGTACTGCAAGGTGCGCTTCGAGATTCCCAGGCGCTCCGCCGCCAGACGGCGATTTCCGTCGCACTGCGCCAGCACCTCCAGGATGGCCTCCCGCTCCCGATCTTGCAGGATGCAGTCCGCTGTGACCGATGGCTCTTTGACCGGCTGGCGGATAAGCTCCGGCAGATCGTTCAAGGTAATCCTGCCGCTGCTCAATATCACGGCCCGCTCGATGACGTTCTGTAACTCCCGGATATTGCCCGGCCAGTCATAGTTGTCGAATGCGGCATGCACATTCGGTTCGATATGAGAAATCGCCCTACCGATCTGCTGAGCAGCCCGCAATGCCAGGTACTCGGTAAGAATCGGAAGCCCGTCACGCCTTTCCCGTAACGGGGGCATATGGATCGGAAAGACGTTCAAACGATAGTAGAGGTCTTCCCGGAACCGTTTATCAC
>Ga0116204_1001066_pt1 | contig 15421 bp, 31 predicted proteins | sample LakKivwa52mmetaG_FD_94481 | JGI IMG/M metagenome (GOLD analysis project Ga0116204, IMG submission 94481) | Anoxic lake water microbial communities from Lake Kivu, Rwanda to study Microbial Dark Matter (Phase II) - Lake Kivu water 52m metaG | ecosystem: Environmental > Aquatic > Freshwater > Lake...
CCCTTGACGGTATGGCTAGAAAGCGCGGCGCCCACAATATGGAAGAAATGGAAGATAAGGGGTTAAAGTCGCTACTGATGGCGCTTAAAGGAATAGAGACAAAAAGGAAAAAGGAAATGGAAAATGGTAATAGCAATCGCTGCGGGGAGTAGAGGGCGGGCTGCAAAATTAGTGACAGAGTTGTCAAGGCGACTTGGCAGTGATGGGATAATGCATGCCGGGTTCAGGTATCCAGCGTGCAAGATAGCGAAGATGTTTGGATGGGATGGCAAATATGATGCCAAAGGGAGCAAACTCGTAAACACACTATATAATGCAGGCAAAGATTATGACCGTGATATATGGGTAAGGAAAATGGATAACCTTCTCAGCAAGAAAACCATCAAAAAAAAGATAGTTATTATCACGGACATGGAAGACAGAAGCGAGTATCATTGTGTAAGCGCGATAGATAACAAGAAGGTAATAATATGTGGCGGGCTTGACGACATACAAAATAGCGGGATAATTGATATATATGTTGACTCAAGCGAACCAATATGTTATATAGTGGACAAGATAATGGAAAAGATAAAGGAAGAGAAATGCTGATATTTGTGTTAGACACAGAAACGACCGCAAAAGATAATCCCAGAATTATAGAGATGTCTGTCGGGATTATGGACGTGCAAAACGCTAGGGATTTTAACTCTGGAATAACTCTAAGAACAGAAAGATATCTCCCCCCGGAGCCAATAACAGTAGGAGCGATGGCCACACATAACATAACTAATGAAATGGTTGCCGACAAACAACCATTTTCTGATGGCATCCTAATAAACTTGTTAGGACAATACAACGTCCCCGAAAACATCCTGGTGGCACACAATGCTCCGTTTGACATACAGGCCTTGAAGAACGAGGGAGTAGACATCAAGATGAGGGTTGTGGACACATATCGCTGTTGTAAGCACATGTTGGCCAACAGGAACGATATAGAATCGTACAGTTTGTCCTACATGAAATACTACCTGCGCTTAGATCTCGAGGAGAAGCCAATAGGGGTGGAAACGCAAAACATGGATGCGCATACTGCCGCTGGTGATGTATTGACAACATACTATCTGTTCCGAAGGATGTGTAACAAAGAAGGACTGGCAAAGTTATTGGAATACACAGAAATGCCAATACTGTTGGAAAAATTCAGATTCGGGAAGCATGAAGGAAAATACATTAAGGACATAGTTAGCACCGACATTAACTATGCGTTTTATATCTTGAATAAGATGACTAACCCTGATCCCGACTTGGTATATACAATTAAGTACTGGATGGCAGCACAAAATAGGAGCAAAAATGAGCAGCCCTACAAACCGGCAAAGAATCCGGGCAAAGACGAAATACTCATTCCACTATCATAGAGTAAACGAGGGGATCCAGTTTATTGAAAGTATTGGCATGCTATACAAAATAGACGAGTATTTACGGATCCCTCAAACGACAATGCTGTCATCTGATACGCCATATCCAAGTGCCCAGGAGATGTGGGCAATGTATTACGGTTATACGGTAATGGCTGATGAGCACGGCTTTACATGGGACACATGGGGAATGGCGTTTAGCTATGACAGCAACAGCTTGATAAGGAACATGGGGAAAACATATAAAATAGTCAACAATGAAATACGCTGTATATGAGGAGACGCAGAATGAGAATATGCCCATCATGTGGAAGATACTGGGAAAACACAAGGGACATATGTCCAGAGTGTTGCAACGTAAAATTAGAGACAAATGAAGTGTATAGCGAAGATGGCGACGATGGATTGCCATGCGAAAAGGAGAAACAAATGAATACAGATCCAGCAACAACAATACAGAGTGAATAAATGGTTCGCTCGCGTCATCATAATGGTACTGCTGTTTATGTTGATAGCGACGCTAGCCACTCAGGATGATGCCGGGATTCCCCAGGCAGAAAAGGAACAAGAAAGCGCAACGTTCAGAAAGATAAATATGTTGCTGGCCACAGAGCATGTAAGTAATGTGGATGCGTTAGCGTTATCGAAAGATATAGATAATCATGTCGCCGAAGAAGACAAGGACGACATAATAGCAATGGCATGGCAGGAAACAAGATTTCTGCATAGGGCAATAGGGTCTCAGGGGGAGCGTGGAATACTGCAGGTGCACCCATTGTATCACCCTGAGTATGACCGCGACAGCTTAATGACCATGCCATATGGACTAAAAGCCGGGTATGAGGTTTATGTTATAAAGTTTAACCGTGACCAAAAGAGGTATAGTGGTAGCTCTGCATATCCGGAAAGCATAAAACGAATAAAAGGAAAAATGGGGATATAAATGAACCTCGCGGAAGACAAACTGATGACAGTATCGAAACTCGTAAGAAACATCAACCAAAATTTTATTGAGTTAGGCAATGTGCTTGACGATATAAAGAAGACGAAGATATATCGAATTAAGGGCTATGAGACATTCAAGGAATATGTTGAGAGCGAATATGCCCTGACGAATGGAACATGCAACAAAGTAATCAACATCTATCGCACATTTAACCAGCGCCTTGATATGGCCGATGAGGATTGCCTGTCCATCGGATATGATAAGCTAAACGTAATAGAGCCACTATGCCGTAAGTGTGAATACGCCGTCGCAGAGAAGTGGGTCAACGAAGCGCAAAACAAATCACTTGGAGAACTCAAGTATGACGTAAGCGCATACAAAAAAGCAAACAAAGAAAAAACATATAAGGATGTAATAATAACCCAACACAAAGAACGGGTAAAAGAGTATTTTGGAGCAACGGCATCATATGCCATAGCGCTAATTTTCTCAGATAAGAACATGGACGATGTTGCGAAAGAATATAACATTAAGGCCAGAAAGATAGAGGAAGAAATAGCTAATCAATAGGAGATGCCATGAATGTAATAAATTCATTCTACGACGCCGTTGGATATGTAAAGAAGGCATATGGCATAAATTTACCCGATTATATGTTGTTCCCCAAAAAGGTAAAAGAGGTAGAGGAATCAAGGGGTGTAGGATCCCACGTTAAAGTGAAAGTGTTAGAACCGATAACCCCAAAGGACAATGTATGTTGTTTAGAATTCAGGATGGAAAACAAAGAGAACGTAGCAACCGGCATGTATCTATACAGGGAAAACAAAAACGGGTACGAGGTGATCGGTGGATCAACAATAATCCTTGACAAAAACAAGACATAATAAAGAGTGGTAACGATTACCCCTCTAAAGCACTGAGGCCCGTCGCCAGGCGAGGCCTCTTTTTTTATGGAGAGAAAATGAAACAAGTAACACTATTATTAATCATAACAATTGCAATACTCCCTATCATGGCAAACGATATACTGAAGGTAGGTACATATTGGGCAAGTAGCAGGAAATACGATATAAATTTGGACGCAAGCGGAAACGTATTAATAGAGAGTCCGTATATCGATCCGACAGTAGAAATGGCTGGCTACATGATAAAAAAAGACGATGTGCCGAAGTTTGTCCGGTCACTCAAAGAAGTAAGAACGTATTATGCTATTTATACGTGGAGGTATAATTGTGAAAAACCCAAGGAGATAGATCACGACATAGAGGTAGAGATGCCAGCGCTGCACGTATTATGGCTTCGCAACGGGAAAATGCATTTCGGGAACATAAGCGGGAAGTGTTGGTTTTTATATTATTATACACCTGATAGAAGGGCGTTTATATCACTATATTCCGGAGAAGCAATATCTGTATATGATTATCGTGAAAGATATTCGCCCCCGGCATGTATAATATTCAGCAGCGAGTATGAACTGCAGAGTTTGATAGAGGGATTGACCCCAGAAACATTAAGAGAAAGATACAATAAGGCAAAAGGAGAAAAAAGTGGCAACAAAAGATGATGCATATACAACGGGCGCTACAATTGTGAGGGAATTACAGGATATAATGACAAAGGCGTATGAAATAATAATGAACCATAGCATAATAAAACGACATACGCTAAAAACGCCGTGGGAGAAAATAAAGATAATAGAGACGCAGGAAGCATATATCGTATCACTATGTTTATGGGATATAACTACCTTAAATAGGTTAGAATACACAATTAACGGGATCCATAACGAGGATTATAAAAACGGTTATCCAGAAACAATGGAGAAAAGTTTTCATATATATGCAACAAAGATAACCGGAGAAATGGCGCACGACATATACCAGTTAGCAGTGCATGTCAATAATGATGTAATCCCTCTACGATGTGTAGTGTTGGCAGAAGATATGGAAGAATGCACAAAGCAATTATGGATGCTCGTTTATGAATACACGAGCAAGAAGAAGGAGCAGAAGTGATACTTCCGCAGAAGATAAGAGAAGTGAAGGTGTTCCCATACAAAAATTGGGTTATACAAAGCAGGAATGACGGTATATTAGCCCTGCGGCACATAGAAAGCATAGCTAGGATATGTTACCAAAGCGGACACCGGCAGGATAAAGATTCATGGGAAAAAATGACAAGAATGTTGTTAGAGTTAGGTCATCACAGCATGTTTGAGCATGCTTTTATGTACGTAAGAGTATTAACAAGCAGAGCTATAGCAACTGAGCTACGCACACATCGGTTAGCGTCATTTGCTCAGGAGTCTACCAGATATGTAAAGTATAAGGATGATGCGGAGATGATAGGTCCGAATATCAAAAGCGTAAACAATAACGCCATATACGACATTTATGAAAGATCATTTAAGAATTCAGTAGATGCGTATAAGGAGTTAATAGAAGCGGGAGAAGACCCACAAGATGCTCGTGATGCATTGCCGTTGGCGCTGCAGGCAGAGATTGCAATAACTGCAAACCTAAGAGAGTGGATGCATATTCTTAAACTAAGGACAGCACCAGGCGCTCATCCTAACATGATAAAATTGGCAACCGGGATTAAGGACAAAGCAAGGGAAATCGTCCCGATACTGTTTGATGAATGAGGAAAGAATGAAAATACACCAAGGAACACCCAAATATACAAGGCAACTCATGTTCCATGATGCTGATAATAAAGTGATAATGGTAAGCATAGAGATATCAGATTATTTGAATGGGTATGACGAACTGCACGTTAGTATATGCAAGGATGGCGGTATCGGTGGCGAATACAACCCCAAGCCAGGAGCGCAAACAGAACTGAAGGAAATAAAGCGCGAAAACTTCCTTCCTGGCACACCGGAACAAATGCAGTATCTTGAAGAAAACAGAAAATCTACTACGTATGATTATCAAGAATCGGTTGACTTGCTAAAGCAAGCCGGGTTGTATACCGTACCACGCGAAAGCATACCTGAGAAATACCATAAAAACTCAAAGATCCCGCCAGGAGATTATACGTATGGATCAGCATGGTTGATAAGCGAATTGCCAGAAGGCGCACAACAAACAATAGAGAACATTGCTCTCAGGATAGAGAAAGAGGAGAAGGGAAGATACCCATTCATAGAATGGGAAAGCAATGAATTATATGATCAAGAGGGTAATTACCGGGAAGAATACGATGCATTGGACGATGACCGTCTATGTGCTCTCGGGAGGTTTCTCCATTTGTCGCCAGTAGAAGCAGCAAACGATATAGTACAATATGAGGACGGAAAGTATTGCGAATACAGCCATGGCGGTATATTGTATTACGTATGCGATTCAGAAGATGTGACAGAAATGTGCCAGGAAGAAATGCGGTCGTATTACGAAGAGTTTATAGAGCCGGAAATAAATCAATTAGCAGAACTACATTCATGGATGAAATACATGGATTTCGACTTTGATGGATATCTGTACGATTTCATTGACGATGCAGCAAATGTACTAGCAAGTTATGATGGTGAAGAGAACGAAATAACCATCACTAATCAATATGGGAATAAAGAAAATTATTTCATATATAGAAGGTAATATGAAAAGAGCGGAAGCAAAGGTATTTCTCAGGACACTAACAGAGGCGCTTGGCAGCGAATATGCAATCATTGCGCCGATCGATGTAATAAATATATGGAGATGTCCTGAGTGTGGCGAAATAGATGCAGTCCATCCCGATTATTATTCAGAGAATGGAACATTGACATGCGATTGTGGCGCAGACATGAAATGCGTAGTAAGCGCGATAAGAAACAATGCAATTGTCGCTTCCGTGGATGAGGCGATACTGGATAGGTTGAATATACAGGATGTCGTAGAGCCAATAATACAGGGATGGAAAAGCCCCGGCAAGTGTGAGTATAACGAAAAAACACATGTTTTGACAATGCTGGCTGGTGGAAACGAAGAAAATGAAATCATGGCTAAAATGATAACCGGATATCACTATGGCGTAATACACAATGCAATAAGCGATAACCGGGGGCTGTATCGTATAGACCTAAGCGCTTATCTAAGGGAAGAAAAAGATGAATAAGGTGTTGCCTGCAGAGATAATATCGCAAATCCAAGAGCGATACATATACGAATATATCGACAACAATTACGAGGGCCTGGGAGAAAATCAAATGATGGAGATCATAGAGGGTGACCCGGACCAGGTATTAGATACTATCTATATGTCGATATGGGAAACCAACGAAGTGTCGCAATATGAATACGAAATCATAAAGGGGATAATAGACGATAACATAGACTACTTTCGTACAGAAGATGCAGATTTGTTCGATGACGATGCTGATCCGGATATGGAAGTGGCGTACCTGGATATTAGCGACAGGTATTCCATGTCAGGATATATCAACATAGAAGTAGACATCAGCAGCTTATATGACAAGTCAAAGCCCAAAATAGTAATTCCGTGTTATACTGACAAGGAAACGATATTGAGCAATTGGGACGCAGCATGCAACGATGGTTACGCATATGATGATCTAAAAAGCGTATTAAGAATAATGGGATTAAATCCCAAAATGCTAAAAAAATATATGTTGCGAAGAAATATCAGAGTAATTGGAGAATACCCTGATATAGAATACGAAGATTACCCGGTTATAAGTTATGGCGATATGTGCCATTTGTTGGAAAACACTACAAGCAATGGCAACACCTTAACCTTTGTATGCACTGCCGACCTGAATGACTTCATAAATAACAACCCCCAAAAACCGCAAGAGGTGAAGATAAGCAAGGGAACATACTGCACCTTATTTGACGCACATAATGGGGGAGGATCTATAATGGTAACCACAGTCAGGGACATTGTATTGCCTTTAACCGGAGAAGGTTATGAAGCGTCAGTGAGACATGACTATAAAGGAAGGTATAGCGTAGAAGAGGTATACGGAGGCGACTATTATTACCAGGAAATACAAATAACAAAATGGGATACAACATGATAAGGGTTAAAGCAAAAGAAGAGATATTGGTAAGCGTTGACCTAACTGGAGAAAGTGTAACATACAGCATAAGCGCGAGAGATAACATTGTTATTATAGAATTGGATCAAGAAGCCGACACCTTTTGCAGAATAGTATATAAAATGATGGTAGATGCAGAGTACGTTGAGACGGAACAATTATACATGAACGATAGATGCATATTTATGTTGAATGATGGAGAGTTAACATTATATCCAGGAACATCAATGTACACTGCAGATGACGACATTATTGTAGTGGCAGAAGAGCAATATGATGACATTATTGTAAAAGTGAATGTAGAAATAGACACTAACGAGACAACCCCCAAAAGGATATATATCAATGGAAGAAAAAATAAACAACTCCAGTCAGATTGAAAAGATAAAGTATGACGGCGGGATGTTAACGGTAACATTTAAGAAGGGGACGGTATACGAATATTATGAAGTCCCGGAAGAAGTTGTAACCGAGATGGTAAAATCAGAAGCTCCTGGAAAGTATTTTGCAAGCATGATCAGGGGAACATATAAATACAAGAAGGTAACATGATAATCCTTGTAAACAAGATACAAACAGACAAAACAAAAGAGCAGGTCGCCCAAATCATGGGCGACCTGTCAATAGAAGACGCCACGTTTCGTATTATTCCAAGGCCCCCGGCAGAAATCCATATATCTAGAGGATATCTGAGTGGAGGGAAATACGGAATACATCAACACGAGATGAGGGCGTACGTAGAGGCGTTAACAAAAATAGCAACAAGCACAGAATATAGCAAGAAAAACAGCACCCCTGAGATATTGATCACTGATATAACCATAGATAGTCTCTGGGCAGATACTATAATTGGTTATAGGATAGCTAAGGGCAAGTATTGTGCAGTAAGAATGAAATTGGGTGAAGAGATGATTGACTGTCCAATAGTAGATCTCGAAACGAATTATATGTTCAATCCTTTTGACTCTTTGTCTCCATATATGTTATCTACTTATGTCGATAGCAGCAGGTATGTAGATTTGTACGAAAACACTGCCCATTACCTGTATGTAGCCGTAACTAAAGAAGGAGTGGAAGAGATAGAGAATAATAAAAAAGAGTATGCCAGGCATATAGAGAATAATAAAATAGAGTATGCCAGGCATATAGAGATACAAGATTTATTGGACGATCTTATTGGCAATGGATATGATGTATTGAGTCCAGAGATGCTGGGGTGGCTGACGGGAGATATACCAACAATAGGATATGATGTAATGATCAGCGATGATGGAGAATCATATGAAATTGGGAAGGGATCTAAAGTATGGGCGTATTATGACTATTGTCTAAGGCACGAAACGGAAGATATGATATATCACGGGTACGCAGTGTTTAACCACTGCATGGAAGACGAGGAGGATGAAAATGAAGAATAGTATTGATGCCATAAGCAGATATCATAATGGAGAGATAAAATTCGAACCTATAGCATATATTATCAAGGATGATATGGAGAATTATTGCAAGCATAACAACGCCAAGCCAGATGTAACGGTATGTGGCATAAGAACCGCATTGGGTGCATATGAGAAAGGCAGCATCAAATATAGGTGGATGGTGGCAGAAAACTTAAAACAGCAAGGGCGCATATGTATGGTGCTATCGAGCGATAAGCGAACCGAAGTTATCCCGATGATAGATGAAAAAGAGATGGTATCATCCATAAAAGCTGCAGAGAAAAAACTGAAGCAGCCCAAAGCGGAGGATAAGCAAGATGACGTATTTGGATGAAGTAATAGAAAAGAACGCATCCCATGAATACCAGAACCAAGCAATATTGACGATGATGGCAAACGAAAACTATGGAGACATAAGAGATAAGTGCGAAAAGAATGGATGGAAGCAAATCGCAATAAATCAAACCTTGGAATGGGAAGAGCACTTAGATGTGATCCATAAGATTCGGGGAATATCCGGAATGCAGGGGATATCGGCAATATGTGTGCCGTCATGGTATATAGAGGGCGAGCCAGTTGTATATGATATCTGGGCCAGACCACAAGAAGGCAATGAGCACCGAGAGATAGTTGGCGAAAGGTGGATACTGGAGACGCAAGCGTACATCCCTGTAGATAAAAATATAGAGGCACGGAAAAGTATATCATATGCCGGACTATATAGGCTGTCAGAAGATTACGGATATAACAGCATACGTAATAATGCGAACATGCCGCATGGATGGGGAAAGCATCATGTTGCCCCTGTATATGCTGACGGAGAAGTGGTGGAGTGCGCAGAAACGGAATTGTTGACATACAAAGACATCGCAACAAGCATGCGAGTATATGAAAGCCCATATCGCGAAGGATATAAAGACTATTACTTTATTACGTACCATGCAGAAAAAGAGTTTATGGGAGAGTATTATGATACAGGATGCAGTAAACATGAATGCGTAAATTGTAAAAGGATATACCATGCTGATAATGGCTATCGTAAGCACATGGTAACACCGGTCATAATAAACTCAGAAAAATTCAAAGGTTTGGAATGGGGCGATTATATATGTGTGGCCTGTGCTAGCAAATTATGCGCGGAGCACGGGATAGATCCACAAGTATATGTATCAGACAACAGTTTACCAAACATATCGGGATACGATAATATGGAGCAAGCAGGATGGACATTGGAAAGACAGGTAACAGTAAGAGGAGGCAATGACAAGGAAGAAACAGATGAGGTCGTAACACAGATAGCAGAAAGCGGTAAGAACGTGGCAGTGACATGTGATTACTTTGGCCATCCTATTGATTATGCTGATGTGTATATATGGAGTAAGGATAAGAATGAAAAGAGTAACAACGATAACACTACCTGAAAACGTAGCAGAATATGTAAGTAAGTGGGAGAAGGGGTATATGTCAAACAAATCAAAGAGCATATATAGCCAGGATCCAAATTATAACGGATTTACAAACGGATGTTTAAGGGTGTCTGACCACTGGAATTTCTCTGTGGATAAGGCCCTGCGCTGCAAGACGACAACGAAAGTAGACCGCAGTGTTTGGTATGTCGCAAAGTATGACAATGGGAGATGGGAAATAATCCACGAATTTGAAGAGTCCCCGAAAGCCAGGAAGAAAATGAAAAACATAAAAAGGCAAAGGAAAGACGCATGAAAGAATACAAGTTAACCTGCTTGTCGAAAGACACCATATATCATGCATATCTTGTGTATGCTAAATCGAGATCGGAAGCCGAAAGGATGGTGCGGGAGAACACGGATAACTTGCCGCACCGGGAGGAGTTTCTAACCAGGGAATATGATCTGGACAATCATATGGGGAATGGCTTGGAAATTCTGGAAGTAAACGAGATCAAAGGATATTGGAACTTTTGCGTATTCGATAAAAAGGCTGGCATGATACGCCACATAAGTGACGGGAAATATGCAACATCACAACAAGCAGCACATGAAATGGCAAAGTACATAATCGAGGAATACAAGGATAGCGATCAATACTATGTCAAGGACGGTAAATTGTATGACATTGATGATACGCGACCGGTAGTAACAAAAGAAGCGCAAAAGCTATTAATAGACATGTATGATGGATATGTGTATCAGCTATACTATTATGATGATATAACGAAGGAGATAGAAGATGACGTTTATGTTCTACAGGGTAAACAAGATAGAACGTGAAAAAATACCAACGATGAGCATGCGTGATCCGTGGTATGATGCGTTGCTAGGAGACGAAATTCCATGGGGGTATACAGACATTCCGCCGATAGCAGTAGGAGTAGAACTGCAGAACGTAATGGCAATAATGGCCATCCTTGGTGAAATGGATCTCGAAGGCATACCCAGCGGTCTGGCGTCAGATATAAAGTACCAAATAAAGCTGTGGCGGGCTGTGCTGAATAAACAAAGGAGAAAAGAGTTGAAGCAGGACAGAGAGCAAATAGAGGCGCTGAAAAAGGACATCAGGCATGCGCTGGACAATGGAATGGCAGAAATAATCTATTACCTGCAATAGGGGGAATAGCGTGACAGAGATACAGAGCAGAATATATTACGAAGGAGAACAGTACGATAGCTGGCCATGTGATACAAACCCAATTACCGGAGAGATGGAGTCCAATGGATGTGTCGAAGTAATAATCCTTCATAAAGAAAAAGCATACTCCTTCTTGTGTGACTGGGGCGGGAAGCCGGTTAAGTACAACGGCGCATGGAAGGGGTATCGCCATGACAACAAAAAAAAGATTGACAAAAGACCATAAAAGCAATAAAAGGAAAAAGAGGTAAACATGAAAAAGGAATTATTAGCAGCGGCAAAAAAACTACTGCCTAACGTAACGTCGTTCAGGGAGTTGGAAGAGGTAGAAGCTCTCATCGAGGAGCGCAGGAAAGACATGAACAAAAAGGAGTTCGCTCCCGGGGATACCGTAGCATTGTCTGATGCTGCAAATGCATTGACGCGAAAACATCTGGGTGAAGGACAGATAATGATAGAAGACGTGACAAGGGACGGCATGATAATTGTTAGCAGCAATGGCATGCAGGTGTCCTTGTCCCCAGACAGAGTAGTCCTCGTAAAGAAAAAGGAAGAAAATGCAAACAATAGTAAACACAAAAACAATAACAAATGAAGGGAAAACCATAAGCGATCTTTCCCGGACGGCAACCCATCAAAATCATATGATAAAAAAATATGCGATGTCTCCTCTTGGTATTGGAGGAATAGGATCTCCTGTCGTGTATGGGCTGGATGCCAGATCAACCGGATACTCCATCATAAGCAATCCCGGGGCGCTGTTGAACATCAAAGCCAAACGCGGGAATAGTGTGTCCGTGACAGTGGCGACATATAATGCCGTTATGCATGGATTGCTGCCAGAAGAATTGGAAGTGTATTCAATGGGAAACATCAAAAGCGTATATCCAGTAACCGGAATGAGCGTAGCGAATGGGAAAACAAAGTTTACCATAGACGGCAGAGTTAATGGATGCAAGCTTATTGGCGCTCAGTTCAATGGACCAGTACGAGTAAACGGCGAATACATATATATGATAATGGGCAATTATTCCGAGCAGAAGATATATCTGACAGATGTCGGGAAGTTAGACAAAAATGGGGACAAATACCCATATCCGGATCCGGAAGGCCAGGAGATGGTCGAAACAGAGAAAGATTTCGGGTATTATGTTGTAACAATGCCAAAGCAAATAGCAGAGGCGCTGGAGCGATGCATTAACGAAGCATACTACGAAAAAGTCGTAGAAGTTGAATATACCGGTGGCAGATTAGTGATAACTGCTCTTAATGCAATAATCAATACTATAAACATCGTTAATGACTTTGAAAGCATTGCATCCGACATTGGGTTTAACGGAACACAGTACACAATCCCGGCGACAGATATACAAAACAATGTCATAACCTTCCCTGGGACGGAAAATACTTATGACATATATGCGGCGGCGGGTGAAGAGATCACAATAAATGCAGATCTCACCGGAGAGACCGTTAGCATGTTATACGTATTAGAAGACAAGGAAACCAACATGACGATAGCAGAGTGGTAAAAAGCAGGCAAAAATAAAAAAAACAACACACATAAACCGATCTATTACGGAGCCCTGTACGCCTGCGCAGGGCTTTTTTTTATATCGGGCCCTTAGCTCATTTGGTAGAGCTCCCGGCTCATAACCGGGCGGTGATAGGTTCGAGTCCTATAGGGCCCACCATTTAATGAGGTAACATGAGATATATAATACAGAGAGCATCGGAAAGGTACTGTTCTCCACTATACATGGATGAAGAATTGTTTGAAGAAGTGAAGCGTCCATGCGAAGAGGCGTATCTGGGGAGGGCATATGAAAAATATGGGGGACAATACTGGGAGTATCCGGCATGGTACATCGATATAAACACACTTGAAGAATTGAATAAGTTAATAGCAGAAGAAGAGAAAATAATCATAAGATGTGATCCAGAATTATCTGACCATAACCATAACCCAATATCCGTAATTACAATATACGACCAACTGGTCGAATAAAGGAGCAAAAATGCATATAATAACAGTATGTCCCATATGCCACAGGGATTTCATGTATCATGCAAGCGATAGACATTTGGAGAGACGTGTGGTAATGTTATCATTGAGTCATGCGGTGCCTATATGTCAAGAGTGCCACGAGCAAGATGAACGAATCGCTAAAGAGATGAAAGACATGATAGACATGATAGAAGAGAGATGGAGAGAATATATTGACCAGATTAGAGCAAACAGGGAAATAAATGACGAGCCGGAAGGCCAAACAGAATGCAATAGCAGCGATCCCGGCGCAACCTATATATCATACTGTCCAACGTGCGGAGAAGAATACACCACGGTATGGGACGAAACAGATCCGCGCTGTTCACAGTGTAACGTACCATTAGTAGAAGTAACGAGGAAATAATGAGAAACAAAATTGATTTGAGAGAACTTGAACTGGAAGTAATACATACAGGGTCAGAAGCAATAAGGTTTGCGATTGATAATGGATACAGGGAAGCATTGCGGCGCATGGAGGAATTAGGAGAAGAGATAGATATAGAAAGCTTCATGGAAGATGTGTTTAGTAGTGTTAATACCGCAGACAAAATACATTTTACCATGATGAACGAGTTGGCGGAAGAGTATGAGGTATATTACATAACAAGCATGAGGAACAAATGATTGACTATATGTTAATAGTAAGAAGCCCGGGGTATAAAGATAGCGGAATAACACTGGAAGATGAAGGCATGCTGGAATATGTAATGGGATTCGAGGGCGCAATAAAAGAGTACAACGAAAGCGTGGAGTGCGTAGAAAAGAAATTGGAAGAGTTTAGGAAAATGAGCAGGGATGAACGACGCAAGATATGGACAGACAGAGATGATAGCGAAGTGGACGATTTTCTTGCGAGAATGGAGAATGTGGTCGCAATGGCAAAAACTGCAAAACAGGGATATATAACTCTGCATTTTTAGGAGAAACACATGAGCGCAAGAGTGGTAACGGAAGTAATAACATGGTATATGGCAGAGCAGACAATGCCCACGCAATCACATGAATATGAAATCAACATACCAATATTGGTGCAAGAGCCAAATGGCAATGTGTGCTATGCAGAATACAACATAGAATCTGGGAACTGTTGGAGTGGCTGCCGTAAAATATCCATGTTAGCATGGGCGTATATGCCAGAAGGATTAAACATTATTAGTGGCGGGGCAAAGGAGAAACAATGAAAAAAGCATTATTATGGACGATGGCATCATTCGGTGTGCTGTTCTTATTGATCGTGACATTTGTAACGCTTGGCGCAATAGCGAACCAAGACGTAGAATAACAACAAGGCGAATAGAACCATAAAAACAAAGGAGAGATAACATGAAGAGAAATAGCTGGTAAGTTGATCATGGGCGCTCTCCTTTATTAAAAACAAAGGAGAACCTCATGGGAGAACAACAAACAACATTCGAAAGCGTACAAGAGTATCGCGAGTATAACAGATCGCTCGTTGAAGAGATTATGGCATTAGGCCGCAAAAAGGCATATGCCATGCAGAAACTGGTATCAAGCAAATATCGGCACTATCACATAGCATATTGCATGCTGAGAGGCACACCCTATGAAAAGATAGAGCAAAGAGTAAGGGAAAATAACGAACCTAACTGGACGTTCATCAATATCCTTATCGAAAAAAACGATGGATTAAAGCATGTTCCGAGAGAAAGACGCGAATCCCCTGATCATAATGTTGCGTGATGATCTGCCAGCGGGCGGGTTAGCAGTTGCACAGGCATGCCATGCCGCATATGAATATGGATTGAAATACCCGGAGGTGAAAACCAACGGGTATCTTTATGTCCTGAAATGCCCAATAGACAAGATGCAATATTGGCAAGCCAAGTTAGACTTCGAGTTAGTCCCCAACGTGGTGTTTAGAGAACCGGATATGGATGGAGCGATGACAGCGATAAGCTGCTCCATTAACCCTGGGAA
>Ga0116204_1001070_pt1 | contig 15400 bp, 20 predicted proteins | sample LakKivwa52mmetaG_FD_94481 | JGI IMG/M metagenome (GOLD analysis project Ga0116204, IMG submission 94481) | Anoxic lake water microbial communities from Lake Kivu, Rwanda to study Microbial Dark Matter (Phase II) - Lake Kivu water 52m metaG | ecosystem: Environmental > Aquatic > Freshwater > Lake...
AACCCACTTGACAGCGTCAACACAATCAAAAACTTTGTTGTGAACCGTTCATACGGTGGTGGAACAAACTTCAACTCAATCTTCAGCACATTGAAGGGTAAGTATGACCGAGTATTCGTAATCTCTGACATGCAGGGTGGAGACTCAATCTTGAAAAACTCAAGCTACCAGTCTTACATCCGTCAGAATGGTCAGCCTTTTGTCTACTCAATTGACTTGTGCGGCTACGGCAACACAATGTTCAAACAGAGCGACAAGTTGATTAACCTTTACGGATATTCAGCGGATATCTACGAAATGGTTAAATCTGCGGAAATCAACCCAAAAGCAATTTTGGCTGAAATTCGTAAAATTGTAATCTAAGTTTCAAGTCCCACTCACCGAGGAGTGGGACTTATATTGTCTCGTGGCACAGTTGGTTAGCGCGCGTCCCTGATAAGGACGAGGTCGAGAGTTCAAGTCTCTCCGAGACAACAAAATCGAACCCCTTGTATTATTTTTATTTAACTCTTTACATTTTTCTCGAACCTTCGTAATATTTATCATAAATGAATATTATGAAAGAGAAAATTTTGGAGTTACGAAAACAAGGGCTATCCTATAAAGAGATTCAAGAAAAACTTGGATGTTCAAGAAGTACAATATCATATAATTGTACTAAACATAATTTGAATACTCCAATTAAAAATCAAATTGAATTATCTGAGGAATTGATATCACATTTGAGAGAAGATAGATTACTTCTATCAATTGAAAATGTATCTAAAAAGTACGGTATTAGTGTTAGACAAGTTAGAAAACACACTTTCGGATTAAGACCCAAAACATATAACCCAAGAATTAAAAAAATTAAAGAGAAAAAATTTTGTGTGGGTTGCGGAAAAGAATTAACAACTCAACGAAAATTTTGTACTTCTAAATGTAGTTCTGAATATATTCACAAACAAACATATAAGAAATTCTTGGAAGATAACGATAGATATTGTACTGGATGGTATTCAGTTAGAAGTTTTAAAGATTTTATATTATCTGAACAAGATAATAAATGTGTTATTTGTGGAAACCCTCCCGTATGGATGAATAAGAATTTAGTATTTGTTATTGATCATATTGATGGAAACGCATCAAATAATAAAAGAAACAATCTACGATTAATTTGTCCAAATTGTGATTCTCAAACCGATACATTTAAATCAAAGAATAAGAATTCAACAAGAAGAAATTATCTTCGTGAAACCATTGAAAAAAGATTACGAAAAGAATATAAGGATGGTTAAGCAGCTGCATCGGAGCGGCGACACGCCTTGAAAGCGTGGTTTCGGTCTAAAAAATCGAATGGGGGTCGGGTCCTCAATCATCCGCCAAAATGGAAGGTTGCTAGAGTGGTTTAATAGGACAGCCTGGAAAGCTGTGGACGCGTAAGTGTCCCGTGGGTTCGATCCCCACATCTTCCGCCTAAAGATATTTTACTTATATTTATTATAGTATGAAAATATTAATTACAGAAAATCAGTTACGAGCATTATCTGAATTAGAATTTAAATCATCTCCTGCTCAACAAATAGCAAGTCCTGAATTTATGATGGGAGAGGCAATACCCATTACTTTTAAAATAGGAGAAATACTCTATGGTAAAAAAAGAATTATTGGTTTTCATACTAGCGAAATAGGAAAAATTAATAACATTAAAAATATTATTGGAAAAAGAAAAACAATATCGGCTTTCACTCAATTTTACGGAAATTATAATAGATATGATTCATGGAGACCATTTCGAGGAGCTCAAACATATGGTGGAATAATATATAAAATTGAAGGGGATTTATTACTTTCTTCAGATATAGATGTTCGTAGTCGACCAGACGAAAATGGAATACGATGGGTGGGATCTTCATTAATAATTCCACGGGACATTCTAGATAATTTTAATAATGGTTTAAATCAAGTATATAAAAAATATGGACTAGACCCCATACGGGTAAATGACTTTTTATCTCAAAAAAATAATAAAAATGTAACTAATTTTATAAAAGAATATATAGCATATACTCAAAATTTTATAATTACAAATAAGGATAAAATATTATCATTTCTTAGTTCTGAACGAGAAGGACAAGGTGAAGATTGGAATGAGGTGCTTTTATCAAATATTCAAATTCTCGAAATAATATGGTGTCCAGAGATGATATTTGAAAAAGACAGCCATAGTGACAATTATTTTTATCGATATCGTATGCATAATAAAGATGAATATGATGTTCATACAGGATATTATCATACGATTAATCAAAATAAACTTCAGTCTTTTATAAATTATATTCAAAAACAACTAGAATCATTAACAAATGGTAATGTATATACCTGTGAAGATTATGATTTTAATGACTTTCTCAATTTCAATCATTAAAATCGGATGGGTACTCAAGTGATTTAAGAGGACGGCTTCGAAACCCGTTAGGTCGGTTAAACGGCGCGTGGGTTTAAATCCCACCTCATCCGCGTAGGGATCGTCAGGGACCCTAATAGCCTGAAGAGACTCCGGAATCTCTAAGACAGGTAATGCTGCTGAATCGGGAATATGGGATACTAACAGAAAGGATAAAATCGCCTGTACCCCTAGTTTGACTATTTATAATAAAATACATATATTTGTACTATGAAAAACCCAGACACATCATAATTGGATCGTTCCTAATCCAATTATGAAACGATGAAACATCGTGAAACACAAAAACAGGAAGAGTCAAAACCGATTAGTAAGGATGAATTCTATAGAAAACATCCAAAAATTTTCAGGTATTGGCTTGTAGAAATTTCCCTTACGAGTGGAGAAAGTATACAATTTTATGTCTCAGCCATAAATGAATTCGAAGCGTATCAAAAAGCAGATGGATACATCTTCTGGCTTGAGAACGATAAACTCAGAAATGAGTTGAAAAATTTTCGGCTAAGGCCATAAAGAAAATGATTGGGGATCAATTAGATCCCCCAACATTTTGTCGGATTTATAGTAAACATTCCTGACAAAATGCGGGTAACGCATAAGTGGTGGTGCACCAGCTTGCCATGCTGGAATAGAGTCGGTTCGATCCCGATTACCCGCTCCAAATGTCCATGTTCGATATACAAAAATCGACCTACCCATTGAACATGGACACTTACTTGGACATTGTGTCCATGTTCATGTCCAAGTTAAAAATCAATAACTCAGAGGATTCACCGCGATTAGGACATATATCGCGACATTTTGTCCCGATCTCGTCAAAATCTCGCCAAATTGGCGAGATCGAGACATTCTAATTGAGGAACTTCAGAACACCTTTGCTGGACGCAGGAGGATATATCGGACATGTCCGATAAAATGTCCGTTATTACTGCGGAGTGGTGCAAGCCAAACAGACTTAGAGGGAAAGCAACTCTATGATAGTCGGGTTGGTGCATTAGATAAATGGTGAAATAAAACAAAATTCTGGGTACGCTCAAGTTATTGGATTTTGGAAGGATGGGTGAGTGGCTTAAACCACAAGTTTGCTAAACTTGGGATCTCGTAAGGGGTCCGAGGGTTCGAATCCCTCTTCTTCCGCCATTAAAAATATTCCAATATCGGTAGTCACACTACTAATATTAACACAATTTTAAGAATCAATCGAACTGGAATAAATCGGATGATTCGTGTACCATAATAGTGCTCGCGACATTATTTATGGTATGGAGACCCTAGGTGCATAAGAGGCTGTCCTAATGTTCAGGGGCAAGTCCGTTACTTGTGAAAGGCATCACGATAAGTGCGGAGGCGCTGAGAGACATTGAGTATTCCTGTAATGGTTTCGGGGAGCGTGAGTAGGAGGCTCACACTAGGGTCCAATTTGGTGTCGTAGCTCCAATGGTAGAGCGCAAGACTGAAGATCTTGGCGTTGGTGGTTCGAGTCCACCCGATACCACAAATTCTTGCCCAAATCATGGACGGGTGTTAGGATCAAACTCTGTTCCCGCAGGGGGCGATTGCCGACTCAGTTCGGACTAACACATCGGGACCGTCCAAAATATTTATTAATACTTCCAAGTTTTTTGAAGATTTGGAAGTATTTATAGATATGGAAAATGAATTAAAATATTGTCCTGGGTGTAAATTAGATTTACCAAAGGATAACGAACATTTTGCGAGTAGATACGATAGAAAAAATAAAATGTATCAAACTCTTTGTAGAAAATGCCAAAGTGAATATAGAAAAGAACACTATCATAAAAACAAACAAAAATATATTGACAAGGCACGAAATTATACTCATTCAATGATTGAATGGTTTATTGAGCTTAAAAAAACACTCAAATGTGAAAATTGCCCTGAAGATAGATATTGGGTATTAGATTTTCATCATCGAGATCCAAACAAAAAAGATATTGAAGTTTCAAAATTAATTCGTCTCGGCAGTAAAAAGAAAATATTAAATGAAATAAAGAAATGTAAAGTTTTATGTTCTAATTGTCATAGAGACTTACATTATCAAGAAAAAATGCGGGTGTAGCACAACGGCCAGTGTAAGAGGCTTCCAACCTTTTGATGTCAGTTCGATTCTGATCATCCGCTCCACTTGTAGATGGATCCTTTTCGAGCCTAAAGGACATATACGGCCCTGCTACTCCGCAGTTTAATCAGGTTTGTCTACCATCTACATTTTTTTCAAAACGGCGGGGGCGTGGGTTCGAGTCCCACCTTCACCCTTCGGGGTGCTGTAAGCTCAGTTGGTAGAGCTCCGCCACCTGTTCTCGTAGCTCAGCTGGAACGAGCGCTTGCGTGACATGCAAGAGGTCACAGGTTCAATCCCTGTCGGGAACACAAACCAAAATAATTATATTATGAAAAAGTTTTCAAAATCAAAAGTGAACTATCGAAAACATGAAAGAAAAATTATGTCAAGACAAGTTCGAAGAGAAGGAAAAGATTTAACAAAAAAATCGGAAGATTAGCTCAGTTTGGTTCAGAGTATCTGGTTTACGCCCAGAGGGTCGTGGGTTCGAGCCCCTCATCTTCCACATTGCGGGATAGGCTGAAGGTGGTTACAGCTCGGTCTCATAAGCCGTATCGTCGTGGGTTCGAGCCCCACTCCCGCTACAAATTTCATAATATGTGAATATTTATATGTAAAATACTGTATGAAGAAGGTTATCCAACTAAAGGAATCACAACTAAATGAAATTATTAAATCCATTATAATTGAAAGGGTTGGTGTTCCTGATAACATTATAAATGAAGCTGAAAATATCTATAACGAGATATTAAAAAAATTTGAGTTTCTTTCGGAGACAAAAACTGATATTCCTGAAAATGGTTTTGAAACTGAAATTAATGGTAATTTTCAGATATCAGACTTTGAATTTAACACTATACAATTATTTATTGTATATAAAATGTCCGATCAAATTGATAGAACTGTAATTAGTTCGATGGGTGCCGCTCATTTAGCGGAGGTGGATTTTGATACATTGCGAGCAACATATGATTTACCTGCGAAAACCATTGTACTACGAATAGTTTTTTATTATCCAGAAACCGCACAACATAAAAAAGTGATTTACGATTCATATTTGATATTAAAAGATGAACAGAGTGAACATATGTCAAGTCTGGCACACGAATTACATCACACTTACACATATTATAAACATAAGAGTGGGAAAATTTTTAATGTTGGTGATTATGAACTTGGATCTGCTGGCCATGGTATAGAAGGTTTTAATAGTATAAATAATTTCATACACAATTTTTATTATCTTAACCTTTATGAAAAATTAGTAAGACCATCTGAGGTTGCGGCATTAATGCGTCAAAAAGACATAACAAAAAGTCAATTTGCAGAATTTTTACAAAACAATAAGGTCTACCAAGAATTAAAACAAATCAGAGATTATAAGCCACAAGATTTTTTCAATGAGTTTAGAAATGATGTATTATCAAACCCCGACGCTCGAGAGATTTTGTTACAGTCTGAAAACGAGCAAGAAGGTTTTAATAGATTACTAATAAATGCTTTTGGTATGATTACACGAGCCAGAATATCTGAATTTGTAAATTTCTTAAAAAAATCACTAAATATTAAACAATTTAAGGCGTTTACAAACCAAGATACTAGTGAATTAATGAAATTTATGTTCGGACATTATGCTTCGAAGGCTAATGAAGCAACAAAAAAGTATCAAAATTATGCTATTAGTGACTCAAACCCAAGAAATTTCTTTGAAAAGTTCATAAAAATGTTTAACTTTGTCGCCGAAAATCTAATGAGAAAACTATCTAAATTATATGATATGGCTAAAGATGACACAAATCAAACAGATATTCATTCTAAAGTGAATAGGAACTTCGAGAAAATGAAAGACATTTCTCTTGATGAAATAAAAAACATGAGTATGAAAGATACTTACGACGAATTGAGTCTTGAGAACGCGATTAAGATAAAAAAACCTGAAAAATTTTAACATGATACATAATTTTATATTTGGACTAGTAATCTTGGTTGTTTTATCCGGTTTCGTGTGGTTCATATTTAATGGTATGATTCTCAAAAAATTTCCGAAATTTCATAAAATTATGTTTTGGTACTTCGGTGGGTTATCATCAATTATTCTCATCCTATCAATAATTGTATTAATATTTAAGTTAGGATGAAGATAAGGCTTACAGAATCTCAATTGATGCAGTTAACTGAACTACAATGGAAAGAGAAAGCATTAGGACATATTGATAATAATCGGATTCCGTTAACAGAAAAGATATCTAAAATATTATATGGTAATACGCGAATTAATGTATTTCATGTTAGTGATATTTTCCACATTGATACGATGAAAAACTTAATTGGTACCAAGAAGACAATATCTAGTTTTAGATTTATGACTGCATCAAGTCTTAGAGATATTGACGGTGTACAAACTAAAGGCGGTATCATATATCAGATTAACGGTAGATTAAATCTATTTTCAGGTAGCGATATAATGAGTCGTCCAGATGAGAATGGTATCAGATGGGTTGATGAATATTGGATATTCCGAGACGATATACGGGATTCTTGGATTCATATCAGTAGAGAATTAAAAAAAGACTTTACATTTAATCAATTTGATTATTTTAATCTTAATGAACTCGACCCAAAGAAAAGAAATGAATATATAAAGAAATATTTCTTAGCAATAGAAAAATTCATTGAAGAGAATAAAGATAGAATTCTACAGTATCTTCATTACAGATATGTTGATTCTCGTTCTTGGGATGAAATCCTTGTCTCTGACATTAAAATTAATGATATATTATGGAGTGATCATGTAGCGAGCGCAACATACGAAAAAATAAAATATAAATTAAGACAGCAGAATGATGGTTATTATAACCAAGGATTGTCATCACGAGAAGAATATATCCTAAACAATTACCCAGAATGGGTTGAAAATATACATAAAAAACTAGAATCCGTTCCAAGATCTGGTAAAATATATGGTCCAGATGTTGCCCCTGAAGATATTTTTGATTTTGTAAGAGATAGAGGTGGATATGTCGATGCCGGCCAATATCAATTCCCAAATGAAATTCAAGTTTTTGACCCTTAGCTCAGTCGGTTAGAGCAACTCACTCATAATGAGAAGGTCATCGGTTCAATTCCGGTAGGGTCAACAAAATGCCGATGTCGCATAGTGGTTGATTGTATAAAATAAATAGACTTTTCATTAAACCACACATATTTATTTTAAAAAATATATGAGAAACCCCAATACATATTGTTGTGATTGTAATAAACCACTATATCGTAGACCATCAGAAATGAAAAAATGGAAGAATTTTTATTGTAATGAATGTAAAAAAAACCATATGAATGAATTTGCAACGATAAAAAATCTAAATTATTATAATCAATATATTATAAAATGGAAAGCAGGTTTAGTTAATGGAATGAAAGGACAGTATCAAATTTCACGACACATAATTAAATACCTACACGAAAAATACAACTATAGATGTTGTAGGTGTAGCTGGAACGAAATCAATCCGTACACAAAAAAAACACCATTAGAAGTTGAACATAAAGATGGTAATTATAAGAATAATATAGAAGAGAATTTAGAATTGTTATGTCCAAATTGTCATAGTTTAACATCGACATATAAGGGGGCAAATCGTGGTAATGGTAGAAAAGAAAGAAAAAACACGCCTGATTAACTTTAATTGGTAGAGTGCCTGACTTGTAATCAGGATGTTGGGGGTTCGAGTCCCTCATCAGGCTCCAAAATCTTAAATTATGTTCCCGTAGCACAACTGGATAGTGCAACAGACTTCTAATCTGTAGGTTATGAGTTCGAATCTCGTCGGGAATACTATTCAACAAAATTCCAGCATAAAAAATCCCTCATTAAGAGGGATTTTTCAATCTATAATAATCTTATTATTTAAGCCCAGTTTTTATATTTCCAAGTGGGTTTATTACTGACGCAGGTGCGGCTGGCTGTCGTGTTGGTGGTGCCATTGGTGGTAATGTTTCTCCTCTTTCCTTAGCTTCTTTCTTTTTAACATCTAATTTAATCTGTGATATTGTCTTCGAATCGAAATGACCTGTCGGGTTTATTCCATATTTTGTCTGGAAGTGTTTAATAGCAGCTGCTGTTCTTGGTCCGTGAAGACCATCAACTTGAATTTTATATCCTAAAGTAACTAATGCTTGTTGTAAATCTCTTACTGTGTCTTTTGGTGCTTTTTCTTGAAAAGATTTCTTTTGTAAGAGTCGGTATTCATCCATTGTGAGTTTTCCTGTTGCTATCTTTCCGTTATCCTTTTGGAATTGTTTAATTGCATTTTCGGTATACGGCCCCATATAACCATCGGCGCCTTTCGGACCCAAATCATAACCCTGAGTTGCCAGCATTTCCTGAACGGCTTTTGTGTCTTTTCCAACCCTACTTAAATTAACATATTCTCGTGGTTGTTGTGGTTTAGGTGCGGGTGCTGGCTCGGGTGGCGGGAGCGGTGGATTTTTTGAAATTTGTCTTTGTAAAAAAGTGTCAGGATCTCTTTCCTGTTCTTTAAGAACTTTCTTTATAATATTATTAAGTTCCGATTCTGTTAATCTGATTACTCTTTTCATAAATTTGATTTTTATATAAATATATCCAATTTATGAAAATTTTAGTAAAAAAAAAAAGAAATTAAAATGCTCCGTACTTCTTCGCAATCTTTTCAATTTTTTCACTATCTTCAATCGATATAGAATACCATGAATCTCTTAATGATCTTAAATATCTTGCGAATTCCCTATAGCTCTGGCTACGAGATTCATCTACTTCAATTGATGAATCACCGTATCCATAGTCAACAGATAAGATTTCAAATAAATCTTCAAGTTCTTTTTTAGAACACGAGTCTATAAACTCGCCTGGCGTAATGTGTAATTCTGATACTTCAAAGTATGGCATGGCTTTATCTATTTTTATGTTTATTATTAATTAAACCTATTCTTATAATTTGTATAAGTTGTTCAAGGTCTTCCAATTCGCTATATCGTAAAACAGATGTATTAAAAAATTCAACATAATATCCACCATTCTTTTTATCAGTATTCGCACACGATATTAACAATGTACCATCAATGTCGTAAATATAATAATGAAATGGGTCTGAAAAATCTGAATCATCTTTTTGTTTTTTAAACCCCAATCGTTTAAGGTCTTTTCCTGTTATTTTCATATCTTAAATTATTTCTAGTAATCTCATTCTTTTTGCTAAATACCATAATCCACCTTGTGCTTCTGGTCTTACATGTTCCCAATAATCTTCAATTTCACATTTAACCCATACTCGGCCTTTCATTGATAAGTGTGGGGCTTTTGGTTCTGATGTGCAGTGCCAAAATGGTCGTTCCTTAAATCCCTCAGTTGGGTGACATTCAGCATCTAACCATATATTTAATGGAAGATCTACCTTCTTATTAATAAAAAGAGACCTAATACTTCCATTTTTTAATCTTCGACAAAGTTTATATGCTATCATATACAAAAGATAACGAAAAAATATTTAAATACCAAATTTACACTTATCAAAATGAAATCTAACTGCTATATGAACAGGTATATTTTTTCCGCATCGAGGACAGTCTACTCTTTTTGACTTCTTTCCAAACATTGGGTTCTTTTCTCCTAATTTAGATTTAGAAATGTTTTCTGAGTGGGCTTCAGTTTTTTTCATACCTTTCAAAGTTTGAGAGATAGATCTTCTTCTATTTCTTTCAGTTATATTATTTATTTTCCTATGTTTGGCAGAATTGCTCATATGAAGTTTAGACTTATGCGTGTGCTTCCTATTTGACCAGAATGGTTTTAATGTTCCATTTTTAACCAGTTCATCATCTTTATTTATTCGATACACTCTACCATTATCGTCAACAAACTGACCTAATCCCAATGTATTAAATCCTACGCCAGGAATATGACCATTTCGATTCAAGTTATCTTGTCTATGGACAATTATAAGATCTCTTTCTTGTTGAATACATTCTTCCCTCGTTGCAAAATCTAAACGAATAATAATTTTTTTTAATTTAGATTTATCGGGTTTCCAACTCCTCATAGAACCCATATATTTGTCCATTGTCGGATGTACATCAGAAGTCCTACTCCCAAAGTAGAATTCACCTGTTTCGATATGTTCAAGCTTGTAAGTATAATGATACATAATCTTTAATTATAAATATCATTAAATGTTCAAAAAGACAAGTTTATGGACAATAAAGTATAGAAGGGTTATCTTTATGAACATCAACATTTGGGTACACTTCTCTGAATTTTTGCAAATTGAATGGCCTGGTAATAATGTGATACCCGTTTTTTGTTGGAATTCTCACTATTAATGGCTCTCTCTTTGCCTCTCTTTGAAGAACAAGTAATTCCGCTGATATTTCTCCAAAATTTACATTCTTATCATCATCCACATCGACAACCCATGTCTTATTTTTATCATTGTGATGTTCACCCGCAACGGAGTCGAAAGTACCTTTGAGAGACCTGTACATCCCGCTGGAAACCACATCAACAACCCTCTTTAACATATGATATGAGAGATGTTTATAGTTCCTTTTGTTCAAACGGAAATATGCACGAGCGTTTTCAGCATCACAGATCTTAATGATTTGTGGTACAATCTTATCATAACTCTCAAGAGAATCGATATAATAGTTAGTAATAACAACCATATCACGAGACAAGTCAGGATTATCCTTTCTCCTCTTTAATACCTGAACGAAGTAAAAATCATCCTTATCTGTGAATGAGAGTAAATCTCTTATTTGTTTTGTGTTATTTGTCATATTCCTCTATGTATTTTTTCGTATGTTTTAAATAATGATTCAATATTTCTTGAGCCTGCGGGATTCATTGAATGAATATAAACCTTTGACGGAATCGTGAGTTTATTATCAATACAATGGTATATTAACCATTCGGCGCAGTGATATCCTGTCTTTTCAGTAAAAATGAGATAATCAAGTTCTAATCCTTTATCATAAACTGCATAATGTTGATCTGCAAGATCGTGGTCAAATGATACAATATCGGGTATACCCATTCTTTCAATCGTCTGAACAAATTCATCATAATTTCTTACAATGACCCATTCAACCGCAGTATATATCGGATTATGTGTATAATTGACACAATCCTCTGGATATCTAAAATCGTCAAGAAATAAATTATACATCGTTATTCAGATTAATATTTAATTATCAAACCAGAATACTACAACGACTTCATTTTTACCATTATCCTCAAGTACTTCCATCGCTTTCAACATTGCACGATATTCAACATTGAGTTTATATCCTGTTTCTTTTTTATACCATCTGAACGCCTGTTTCAATTCCTCAAGTGTTAACCAACTATGACTGTGATAGTCAGGGTGAAGTGTTTTCCATGGCTCACCTTTTGAGTCATTTATTATTGGACGCCCCCATCTCTTTGCATCCTCAAGGGTACATGAAGGCCCATCATAATCACCCCTGGATTCACCTTCTTTACGAATGTAACAATACAAATCGTGTTCCACCTCGTAACATAATTTGAAAGGAGGAAGACCTTTGGGGTCAAAAGAATGTTTAACATTTCTGTCTCTTAAACCCGCAAGGATACCAAATAATGTATAGTTTCGATCCCCAAAATTTGAACCAAAGCCCTGCCACCAATCGTATTTAGTATCTGCTCTTTCTTTTTCCCTATATTGAACATATAAATGGATGTCGCATCCCATAGTTTTATTTTTTAAGTAATTTATAATAATCTTTAACTGTTATATCATTCCAATTAGTTCTTTCTGAGCTTCTACTGGACGGAGCAAAATATTGTTCCACAGCATTTATATAAAAAGAATGTTCTCCCTGATGAAATTCATCCCATTGTTCATCAGTTAAGAATCTTTTCATATTCAGTTGTTCTAACGCAAGGTTATCAAATGAAATTACATCGAATTCGTGAAAAAGTTTTCTAACCCACCAATACCATTGTTTATGTGTCCTGCTTTCAAGATTTACTTTTCCTTGATTAAATCCAAAGTCTTTCTCGCCCAGTATAAGAATTTTCTTTACTCCTTTATCACTAAGAGTTAAAACATCATTAAATTCATCAATTCCAGCAATAACATGAAAGACAGTATTTGGATATTTTAACAATTCTTTTGGAACATCCCATTCCATTGACTGTCTATATGATATACCCAAACCACGAACATAACCATATTCGATTAAAAACAATAGCTCTTCGATATCTCGTTTTATATGTCCCTGGTTGATTGTCAAATTAACAATATAACCCTCTTCACCGCACCACAGAATTAATTTTTGTAATCCAAATGTTAAATCGTTGGATCCTATTGCTAGTTCAATTCCTTTTGGTAATCCTTTGAGTTTGTTTTTTAATTCATCGTAATTACATTCGATACCATCGGTTCTAGAACTTTCATGACAGAATCCACAAACACTTTTTCCGGTCTTCGGGTTGTATCCAAAAGAACATTTGGTTGAGCAACGAATATCGAGATTTAATGGAAATTCCAGATCAAAAGATGAATCAAGGGTCTCAACAACCCTTGTTCCATCTTCAAAAATCTCAATCGTACTATTACCGTTGGTATACCGTATCGATGTCATTACAATTTTGTTAGTGTGAATTTTACTTTTTTAACTAATCCAGGCTCATTGAGGTACATTTCTGTTAATTTCATGCGCTTTACATCATATTTTTCTTCACTATCTTCAAGACTGTTTTTCAGTTGATAAATTCTCGGATCATTTTCTAACATAAAACGGATTTCGCCTGTTGAATAATCTTGGTCGATATTCCAGTCTCTCACATAAAAACCTCTGTGCCTTGTTAGTTGCCAATGTATACTATCGTCTATTATAAAATGTCCACTTTCTGTGAGAAGCGCGTTTTCGAGTAATGATTCTATACCATCCGCAAGTTCTTCATCTGTTGGTTCGTCCTTATACTTTGTTGTTTTTTTAATACCATCGATGAACAATTCATATTTGTATCTTGGTGATATCATTTTATTATCCCTGAATTCTGGAACATCATAAAACATAGGGTTAGGACTACTATTGTCATTACCAATAAACAACCATGAGTTTTTATTGAAAATAAATTGTCTCAATGTTTCTTTATCTTTACATGCATAATATGCAGTTCCGCAACCATCATGATCGATGTATCCTTCATTACTATAAAAGATAATTTCACTTGCACCCGTTTGTTCTTTTACAACATCAATAATCATATCACGATGGTTTTCATTTTCACCCTGATCTTGAAGTACATATGCGAGTTTGGTCAATGAATCGTTATATTTGTCCCATCCCCAACCAAATTCTTGACCATGAACCGTAATTACCCCATCCTGATCAGGATAAATCGTATCGATTACAAATTCCATATCATCTCTTGCAACAGCAATTGAATGTGTTGACGAACTGTTGGTTTCAAAGCAAGCTTTTCTGATAATTTTTTTCATTTTTTATTATTTTTAGTTATTCTTCATCATTTTCATTGTCATTTTCATCATATTTTTTCCATGAATTGGTATCTTTTCCACAGTCTTCACATAATGTTGTAATCCATCCTTGTGTTTGCCCCACATTCTTTGTTGAACCACATTTTTCACATATATGATATGAAAGCGATTCTGCAAATGATATTACAGCATATTGACGATGAGACGCGCCTTCCACATAAAATCTTAATCCCCCATATTTTTCTTTAACCTGGCTAGCAACAATTTGTGGATATCTATCCGATTCAATGTAAGTATAATCCAATCTTTTTTTCCACCTATACAATAAATTTATAAGGTAACCACGAATATGAAGCAATGGGTTTAGCTGACGCTTACGATCGAAATTATATCTACCAGGTATTGATTGAATCAATCTCTCCAAGAACGGGACTAATTTCCGTAATTTTGGGTTCTTGATTACATAATCTTTATTATTCATATCTGTGTTCCATTGGAGATTTGAACATAGTCTATCGATGAGTAAATACCAACCATCACCACACTCAAACCCCCAACACATCGCAGTGGTTCTCATATCGCTATGCCTATTCACAAATATTTTTGGATATTTGGCACAAAGTTTTTTGTCTAGTTCTTGTCTCATTTTAATCCTTATTTTTTACAAAGATAAAAACAAATCTTGAATCTTCCAAATTAAATTTGATAAATTAATTCACCTTTTTCGTTATATACAGAAATTAATGTGTTTTTTTCATGTATCCAGGAAAATGTCCATCCACGATACATCAAGCTTTTACTTTGGAACTTTTTTGTGAGAATATCGAATGGCGGTATTTCGACACCATCTTCTTGAACGATATTTAATATTGTGAAAAACACATTCCATGGGGTGGGATAATCTTTTTTAATTCCTAAAAATAAGGATTTAACAAAAAGCTCATGTCGTCTATAATCTTTTTCGATTATTTTATTCATTAGTTGAGTGAATGTTATGTCATCATGGTAGAGTTTTTTCACTCTTTCTTGATTTTTTGAGTCTTTAATTATTCGTTTCGAATAAATTTCAATTAACTCGTCCAATGTTGAGTAAGGTGGAATTGCCATAATTTTAAAATTTAAAGTGATAACTTTTTTAACTCTTTAATTGTCTCATTTGCCGATTTATGTAAAATTCCAATACCGCCGGCTTTTTTCCAACTATCAATATTATCTTCTCTATCATCGATTAAAATTGAGTTTGGGGCGGCAAAATCTTTTTTATGTTCTGGTGACCTTAAAATCAGATGAAATCCAGGTAATTCTCTTTTAACCCATTTATGTTTTCCAACTCTTGATTCGTTTTTTTCTGACGGTGCCGACAAT
>Ga0116204_1001071_pt1 | contig 15399 bp, 19 predicted proteins | sample LakKivwa52mmetaG_FD_94481 | JGI IMG/M metagenome (GOLD analysis project Ga0116204, IMG submission 94481) | Anoxic lake water microbial communities from Lake Kivu, Rwanda to study Microbial Dark Matter (Phase II) - Lake Kivu water 52m metaG | ecosystem: Environmental > Aquatic > Freshwater > Lake...
CCGAAATTACCCCGGAGGTACCCGGTGAAAAACTGATTTCATTAACCCGGATTTTCGGGGCTTGGGCAACAGCAATGGCGGCATACCACTCTCCCTTTGCACAAGAACTGCCGTAATCCCGAGGTGGCAAAAGACCGAATCATATTCGGGTTCCCGGTACTGGGAATTGAGAGGGACAACAGTAAACCCGGCCATAACTGCCAGGATTGCGACCGCTGCATGCGGACCGCCCGGCATAATAACCGCGATACGGTCATTGGGCCGGAACCCCTGCGCATTCAGGGATCGTACCAGACACGCGATCTGCGTTCTCAGGTCCCGGTAAGTGAGCGGCTGGTATCCCGGGGATTCAATTGCAGGAGAATCCGGGTCCTGACTGCCGAACATGATGAGATCCCTGACGCAGAGGCGCTTTTCATTTTTCATGACCAGTTCCGTAACTGATAGGCGGCAGGGAATATTCAATGTGTGCTTTTTGTTTCCCGATCATAAGGGGTAAGAACTGCTCTGTTCTGAACGGCAGCTGCATATGGTTTCCCTCCGGTCCTGTTCTGTTCTTTTTTTTTTTAAACGCGTTCTGATTTTTCGTGCCGTAATGATTTTCCCCGCGGATTCCGGGGCATTGCACCGGCAGTCCCATGGCATCAAACACGGGGTAAAAATCCCAATAATGACGCTCTGGTATGCCGGAAAAAATACGATTATTTATATGATGTATGGTTGATATTTCCGGGAGTGATACACCAATGAAGCTCGCGTTTTTCTTCGCGCTGACACTTATATCCGGTGTATTCATCTGCGGCTGTATGTCTCCTGAACCTTCTCCGGCTCCTGAAATGAATACGGTCAGGGTTGCCTATCTCCCCATAGCTGACTATGCGCCGCTCTTTATCGCAAAGGAAGAAGGTTTCTTTACCCGGCAGGGAATTGACGTGGAGCTCGTCAGGGTTCCGGGTACCGCAGCAGCTCTCCCGCTCGTTCTGAGCGGGGACATTGCGGTATACTCAGGCCCCCTGAAAACCGGGCTGGTCAATGCCGTAGCAAAAGGAGAACATGTCAGGATCGTAGCCGGTAAGGGAAGCATTGATTCGGGTTCCTGTACCGGATATGCCCTGATGATACGCAGGGATCTGTTCGATCAGGGGGTCGTCACGAATGTGTCAGATCTGAAAGGCCGGAAGATTGCGGTGCGTGATTCTGATTACGATCTGTATCGTGCCCTGGCTCTGGGGAACCTTTCAAGTGTTGATGTTGAAACGGTTGAGATGGAATTCCCGACAGTTATCCCGGCATTCAGGAACGGAGCAATCGATGCCGGCCTTGTTGCAGAACCGTTTCTGAGCCAGGCTGTTACCAGTGGATCTGCCGTGATACTGGTGCCGGCACAGGAATTCATCCCGGATAACCCGTTCCCTCTGTATTATGGCCCGGCATTCCTTGACAGGGATCCGGATCTGGGAAGACGTTTCATGGTTGCGTACCTCCAGGGTGTGAAACAATATAATGAAGGGAAAACGGAACGAAACCTTGCCACTCTTGCGAATTATACGCATCTTGACCGGGACCTGCTGAACCAGACCTGCTGGTGGTCGATTGCACCTGATGGTGATGTGCCCAAAAAACCGGTCAGGGAGTACCTGGACTGGATGTATGCAACAAAAAAGATCCCCGCGAATATGAGCGAGGATGACCTGTTTGACATGAGTTATGTGACCTATGCGAACGGGATAGTACTGAATTCAACCCCGGTCGGGTAGGCTCATCGCTGGAACCGGCCGCAATGTGAACGGTGTTTAAAACCTGCTCCGCAGGCTCCGGGGGGACCGGCTCGCCCTCCGCTCACTACCTCAGAACCAGGTCTGTGGCGGGAAAAAATGACCGTTTTTTCGGGAATTGCTGTTCTCCCGGTCATGGGTTTTGTCACGGTGGAAGGGCCGAAGATTGCAGGAGCGTCCCAACGATGAGCGGTTCTTTTCAGAAAGAGACTCCGTAATGGGGCCATCTGTTTCTTTCCATGAGGTGTCCGGATCCCACGGTCCATATCCTGGTGTGTTCCCTGACTTCCCGAGTCACTGTTCCTGCCCGCTGAATACTCTCGTTCCCTCGCTTCGTACTGGTTTTCCCGAGGCATTCTTCGGGATACTGTCAACAAAATAGATCCAGCGGGGTATTTTTCCCGGCTGGAGGTAGTCAAGGAGGTAATTGCGGATTTCCATCTCTGATACGGATTTCCGGTTCCGGACCACCATTGCAGCTATCTCTTCGCCAAGGACCGGATCCCTGACCGGAAATGACATTGCATCTGCAATACCGGTATACGACAACAGTATTGCGTCAATTTCAGCCGGGGAAATCTTCTCACCGCCTTTGTTGATCAGTTCTTTTTTCCGGCCGGTCAGGTAAAGATACCCCTGACTGTCGGTATATCCAAGGTCACCGGTCCGGAACCAGCCGTCAAAGAATGCCTCCGAGTTCTCTTGCGGGGCATTATCGTATCCTGGAAAGACCGATGGCCCCCTGATGAGGACCTCTCCTGCCTGACCCTCCGGAAGGGTACACCCGCATTCATCGGCAATCCTGAGTGAGTCAGTTACCGTAAGACCGACTGAGCCGCGCTGTGGCGGGAGATTCAGGGTGATGGTCAGAGCTTCGGAGCTGCCATAGCTCTCGATGACCGGTACCCTTAAAAGTTCCTCCAGTTCAAGACGGATATTCCCAGGAAGGAACCCTGATGTCGACCGGATGAACCGGAGATGGTGACTGACACGATCCTCTGCGGACATTTTTTTTGACCTCTTTGAGGATCGCCTGGTGAAGTGCGGGCCCTGCAGCATAATAGGTCGGCCGGGTGGTTTTCAGCAGTGTGGGAAAATCGGACGGGATGAACTCCTGCGGGAAGATAACGGTTCCCCCGGCGAGCAGCGTACTTACCAATGCCGTGCCGAGCCCCATGCCATGGTACAGGGGGATGAGATGGAGGCACCGGTCGTTATTCGTAATCTGCAGCAGCCGGCGGGTCATTTCTTTGTTGTAGCACAGCTGGCGCTGGATTACAGGCACAATCTTCGCCACTGCTGTCGTTCCCGAGATCTGCAGAATATAGACCGTGTCAGAATCTTTGGCATACTCTGCCGGGCCGGATCCCGGGTCTTTTTGCGGGAACAGGGAGAGGATGCCGGCTTTCCGTGGAACAGGAACCCATTGGATCACCGGCAGAGGTCCGGCAGCTGCGGCCACAGCCACTGACTCCAGGCTGTCCTTCCGGACGATAACTGCCTGTATGCCGATCCGGATAAAGGATTTGCGGTATTCCTCTACCGTTGACCGGGGATTGAGGGGGACCGCAGTAAATCCGGACATTACGGATACGAGAAGTACCGCGGTTTCAGGACCGGGTGACATGATCAGGGCAGTCCGGTCGTTCCTGTGAAAACCCCGTGCATTGAGGGATGTTACGAGAGCAGAAACCTCAGCACGGAGATCCCGGTAGGTGACGGGAGGAAAACCCGGGGATTCAATAGCATGGTGATCCAGATCCTGTCCCCCGCAGAACAGGACATCCCCGATAGTGAAGAGGCCGGACTCAGACATGAATATACCCGGAGAATTGGTTGAAGATACCCATGAATCTTGGGATATGCACCGGTCCGGCCCGATGACAGGTTTTTGGTGACAGGACAAAGGCTGAAACATCAGATCGAATTACATATAATAGCTGGAGGATGACGATTGATTGGAAAGCATGGCGTTTGTTGTTCCCCAGAGGATGATTGCTGGAGCCGGCCTGATCCTTTTCCTGATCCTTGTTGCCGGGTGCATATCCCAGCGGTCTGTTGCACCGGATCTGACAACCGTGAAGGTGGCGTACCAGCCGACCTCATCCAACGGCCCCCTGTATATAGCTCAAGAGGAGGGTTTTTTTGCCCGGCAGGGTATCGACATGGAACTGGTGAAAACCGAGAGTACCTTTGCTTCCATACCCCTTCTGGTAAGCGGGGACATAGCCGTGACGGGAGGGCCTGCCAGCATTGCGTTCATGAATGCAGCCGATGGTGGCGCCCACATCCGCCTTGTTGCAGACAAGGGGAGGGTGAAACCGGAAGAATGCACCCCCTATGCCCTGATGGTGCGCCGGGACCTCTACGATGCAGGTACAATCAGGAATGTCTCCGGCCTGAAGGGGAAAAAAGTCGTCTCTATCGCTGACAAGGATTACGACCTTTCCCGTGCCATTGCCCTGGGAAACCTCACGTACGATGATATCGATATTGTTGTCATGGACTTCCCGTCAACCGTCATGGCATTCCAGAATGGAGCGGCAGATGCGGGTATCCTCTCGGAACCGTATATCACGCAGGCTGTTGCCGGAGGATCGGCTGTCGTACTGGTGCCGGCAGAGGAATTTATTCCCGGATGGGGGCTTTCCCTCTTTTACGGGCCTGAGATACTGGACAAGGATCCGGAACTCGGGAAGCAGTTCATGGTGGCATACCTTCAGGGAGTCAGGCAATACAATGAGGGAAAGACTGCCCGGAACATTGCTGTCATCAGCTCATATACCGGACTCGATCCGGATCTGGTGAACCAGAGCTGCTGGTATCCGATCGCAGATGACGGGATGGTTTCTGAAGCACCGCTCCGGGACTATATCGAATGGATGTACATGAACGGGAAGATATCGCGTCGCATGGAAGCAGACCGGTTGCTGGATATGAGTTACGTAATCAGCGCCAACAGCATGGCGGGAAATACCTCCCCTGCCGCACCATGAAAAGGGACCGGTATTGTCTTTTCTCTCCCTCAGGGAGTGGAAGAATACCGGCGGGTTCCTTCCCGTCTCAGGTATTTGCCGGCAGGTGTTTTCATTATTGATTCTACAAAAAAAATCCTTCGGGGACCTTGAACTGGACCAGCCGGTCGAGGAGGTACAACCGCAGCTCGGTTTCAGTGACCTTCTCTCCGGACAGTACCACCATTGCCGCGATATCCTCCCCCAGAACGGCATCAGTGACCGGAAATGCCATCGCATCTCTTACGCAAGGGTGGGACCGGAGTGCGGTATCGATCTCATCCGGCGAGATCTTCTGACCCCCTTTATTGATCAGCTCTTTTCTCCTGCCGGTCAGGAAGAGATATCCCTCGTCATCGAGATAACCCAGATCCCCTGTCCTGAACCAGCCATCAGTAAATGCTGCAGTGTTCTCCACAGGCGCATTTTCATACCTGCTGAAAAACAGGTCATTCGCTATGGCGATCTCACCTGCGCTCCCGGCCGGGAGGAGTTCACCGTTATCCCCGAGTATCGCAAGGGTTTTGATACAGGGAAGACCCACGGATCCCGCTTTTGGGGGAATATTGATAGCCACGAGACCGGCCTCAGACAGACCGTAGGAGTCAATCACCGGAATCCCCAGGAGTGTCTCCAGCTCCTTCCGGAGATCTTCCGGGAAAACCCCTGCACTGCTCCGGATATAGCGAAGGGAGTGATCTTTCAGCAGGTCTGCTGGTACCTTTTTCCGTTCACGGAGGATACCGTGGTTCAGAGCAGGCCCGGCAGTATAGTAGGTTGGATGAAATGTCATGAGAAGATTGAAAAAATCCGATGGAATAAAATCCCTGGGACAGATGACGGTAGCACCGATAATCAGCGGGCTTATCAGCGGTGCGCCAACACCCAACCCGTGATAATAGGGGGTTATATGAAGGCAGCGGTCTGCAGGGGTAATTCCCTGGTATTCGCACGTTCTTTTTTTCCCTGTTGCCGATTGTGCCTGCGTACGGGGAATTACTTTCGCTGCAGCGGTTGTCCCTGATGTCAGAAGGACATAGGCAGTATCCGATGGTGATGCAAATTCCGGTACAACAGCATGAAAATGGATCTCCGGGATCAGATCGAATTTCCCTGCCACGCCGGATACTGGAGCAAGTTCCATCACCGGGAGAGAACAGGACGCTGCTACTGCCCGTGCAGCAGTTTGATGTCCCTGCAGGAGAATAATGGCTTTTATCCCGACACGGGAAAAAATCTCTTCAAACTCGCGGTACTTTTGCTGCGGGTTCAGTACTATCGCTGTGAATCCTGCCATGACGGCCACAATACAGACGGCCGTTTCCGGTCCCGCAGGGGTGACTAGTGCGATACGGTCATTCCGATGAAATCCCCGTGCATTCAGCGATTTTACCAGGGAAACGATCTGTTCCCGGAGATCGCGATACGTAAGCGGCAGGTATCCCGGCGACTCAATTGCATGCTGGTCAGGATCCTGATGGCCATTGAGGATAAAATCCCTGATGGTAGAATGATCCGCTTCTTCCATTCTGTCTCTATACACGTGGTTTTGTGGGGTAATTGAACCTATGCGGAGGTCTCCAGTGTGTCTGGTACCCGATAAAGTGCCCGGTATTTCGAGAGAATTGCATAATCTTTGGACTTTACCCTGATAAACCGGAGAAAAACCCTGACAGTTCCCGTTACGAATACAATCAATAACCCCAATACCTCTCAGGGATACTGAAAAACAGCAGATTTATCTGATTTCAGAAGAGAGCCATTAGGTTAGTTATGATACATCAGAGGATGCCGAATCATCTCATGGTCCTGATCTTTTTCTTCCTCGCGGTTTTTCTGATGGTTGTCAGCTGTGTGTCCCCGGGTCTGCAGGAAACCCCCGTCACACCGGCGCCGGCCTTGACTACCGTCAAAGTTGCATATATGCCGATCATTTCATTCGGACCGCTCTTTATCGCAAAGGACGAGGGGTTTTTTTCCCGACAGGGAATCAACGTCGAATTTGAAAAATTCCCGGCAACTTCTGCAGCCCTCCCGTCCCTCATCAACGGGGATATCGCGGTATCCGGGGGCCAGTTATTTCCCGGGCTGGTGAATTCAGTTTCCCGGGGCGCACATGTACGGATTGTCGCGGATAAGGGAATGATCCTGCCCGGCTCCTGCAATTCGAGTGCATTTCTGGTCCGTCGGGACCTTGTCGAGAGCGGCATTGTCAGGACTATGGCGGATGTAAAAGGGAAAAAGGTAGCTGCCACAAGCGACCAGTCCTATGGAATGTTCCGTGCTCTTGCAACAGGCAACCTGACAGACGGTGACGTTGAAATGGTGGATATGTCAGGCGCTGCAAGTATCGCTGCGTTCGAAACCGGTGCAATTGACGCAGCGTATCTCATGGAACCCTACATCACGCTGGCTGTCAGGAAGGACAAAGCAGTGGTCTTCGTCCCGGGCACGAATTTTATCCCGAATTATACCACACCGCTCTATTACGGCCCTGCGTTCACGGATACCAATCCCGGACTTGGGAAACGGTTCATGGTTGCCTATCTCCAGGGGGTCAGACAATACAATCTGGGAAAAACCGACCGGAATATCGCCATCCTCATGAATTATATCGGCATGGATCGCGAGCTGCTGGAACAGAGCTGCTGGGTACCGGTTGCCGGGAACGGCGAGATCCCCCGGGAGCCGGTCAGGGAGTACATGGACTGGATGCAAAAAAATAACAAGATCAGCCAGACTCCTGATGATGGCCAGCTGTATGATATGAGCTTTGTTGCGTATGCTCATGGTATAATGGCGAATACGACAAATCCCTGATTACAGAATCTGATGAAACTGGAATGCCGTCACATCTCAAAAATTTTTGGCGAAGGGGTGAAAGCAACCCGGGTACTAGATGATATCAGTTTTGAGACCGGTGAGGGGGAATTTCTCTGCATCCTCGGGCCGAGCGGCTGTGGTAAATCAACACTGCTCAGGATAATTGCCGGACTTCTGGAGCCTACCCGGGGGGATGTGATCTATTCCGGGAACAATACGGATAAACCCCTGAATTCCATGGCCTTCCAGGAACACGGAGTCTTTCCGTGGATGAATGTCATCGATAACGTTGCCTTCAGACTGGAAATGCGGGGTATACCCCGGAAAGAACGGTATGATCAGTCGCTGGACTTTTTAAAACGGGTTGGTCTTGCACAATATGCAACGCGGAACCCTCATGAATTATCCGTGGGAATGCGACAGAGGATTGCGATTGCACGGGCATTTGTGAATAATCCGGAGATCCTCCTCATGGACGAACCGTTCGGCTCGCTGGATGCCCAGACACGCCTTATCCTCCAGGACGAGCTCCTGAAGATCTGGAGCGAACATAAAAAAACCGTGATCTTCGTCACGCACGATATTGATGAAGCGATCCTTCGGGGACCGGGTACTGGTAATGACCAGTGTTCCCGGCAGGATACGGGAAGTGATGACCGTGGGGATTGACCGGCCCCGCGATCTCCAGATCGAAAGCACGCAGAAGTTCCTCGAAATGAGGATGAAAATCTGGAATATCATCCGTAGTGAAGTTGAGCGTTCGATGGCGGGAGGATCACCATGACGCTGAATACGGAGAGGGGCTATTATGTGCTTCTCCCCGCAGCCTCACTTGCCGGATTACTCCTTCTCTGGGAACTATGTGGACGTCTGGGGCTGCTGAATCCGCTTTTCTTCCCGGTTCCGTCGCTTATCGCGGTTGCGTTTCTCGCTCTGCTGGCGGATGGCGAGATCCAGGCGAATCTCTCGACAACCCTTTTCCGTGTGTTTGTGGGTTTCCTGATTGGTACGATCCCCGGAATAGCCATCGGTCTGGTGATGGGCGCATCAGAAAAAACCCGGCTGCTGCTCGACCCGGTTGTTGCCGCAACCTACCCCATCCCCCAACTGGCGATATTCCCTCTCCTGATGATCATCTTCGGAATCGGGGAGTTATCCAAGGTCATGGCCATTGCTATCGGGTGCTTCTTCCTTGTCCTGATTAATTCAATGGCCGGCGTGAAAAATATCAATAAAGGATACTTTGAAGTGGCGAAGAATTATGGGGCAAACAACAGACATCTGTTCACGCGGGTCATACTGCCAGCGAGCCTTCCCATGGTTTTTACCGGCATCCGGCTTGCTCTGGGAACATCATTGATTGTTGTTGTGGGTGTGGAGTTTGTCTCGGCAAACTATGGCATCGGTGCCCTGATCTGGAATGCCTGGCAGACCTTCGAGATAGAAAAACTCTATGTCGGGATATTCCTGTGTGCAGTCCTCAGGATCCTTTTTACCCTGGTTCTTAAATGGACTGAAAAACGGATAACTCCCTGGTTCGGTCATATGGCTCATCAGGACCAGGAATGATTCCCGCAGAAACTCTTTTTTTAGAGAGCCTGTTTTTTCCTGGTTCTGCATTCAGGATACCTGCCCGTACCGGCCTTAAACGGCTGTGGGAATGAATCCCCGGACTCCTGTTCACTGTTTAGTATCCGTCGGATAACGCCGGGTTGCCTCACATCTGATGGGCTTGCCGGAAGGTGTTTTTGGTATCTGATCAACGAAATAAATCCTCCGGGGAAGTTTTGACAGGGTCAGATGATCGAGGAGATACCTGCGGAGGGTGTCCTCGGACAGAGATTCATGTTTTCGTATAACAAGTGCACCAATATCTTCGCCAAAGACCGGATCGCTCACGGGAAACGCCATCGCTTCAATCACCAGGGGATGGGACATCAGGACCGTATCAATTTCCGCTGGTGAGATCTTCTCACCCCCTTTGTTAATCAGCTCCTTTTTCCGGCCGGTCAGGAAAAGGTAGCCCTCGCTATCCAGATACCCCATATCCCCCGTTCTGAACCAGCCATTGACAAACGCAGCGCGGGTCTCCTCGGGTGCATTCTCGTACCCGCAGAAGACTGCAGGATCCCGGATGACAATCTCTCCCGTGATGGCTGGACCGAGTTCATGTCCTTTCTCATCAACTATCCTGAGTGATTCGACGAAGGGGATTCCGACTGACCCTTTTTTTGGGGAATATTGATGGCGACCGTTCCGGTTTCTGACATCCCGTATGCTTCGACCACCGGAACATTCAGGGCCGATTCGAGTTCCGTGCGAATATCATGAGGAAGAAATCCAGAACCCGATCGGATGTACTTCAGGGAATGCACCCTGAGTGCCCCGGGAGGCAGCTTTTTTAATTCCCGGAGAATGCCCCGCTGGACTGCAGGCCCGGCAGCATAGTGGGTAGGCCGGCAGGTCATGACAAGGGAATAAAAATCTCCCGGGATAAAGTTCCTCGTGCATATCACGGTACCCCCGGCTATCAGTGGACTCAGAAGCGCTGCACCGATTCCCATGCCATGGTAATAGGGGATAATATGAAGGCACCGGTCATCGGGGGTCAGGCCCTGAAAGAAATCTGACCTTGTCCTTGACAGGGAAATCTGTTTCTGGGATATTGGGATCACTTTGGATTCCGCCGTTGTTCCTGATGTCAGAAGGATGCAGGCAGTGTCCGAAGGGAGCGCATATTCCGGGTCGTCGCATTCCTGCGGTGCTTCCGGGAACAGCGTAAACCGGCCTGCAGTATCTGTTACCGGGACCAGATCGATAACCGGAATCTTCCGTTCCCTGGCAACGGATCGTGCGGATGTTGCATAATCCCGCTGAATAATAATCGCTGTAATCCGGAGACGGTTGAATATCTCAGAAAACTCCCGCCCGGTAAATTGCGGGTTCAGGGGAACGGTGGTGAAGCCGGCCATGACCGCGATGATACAGACTGCCGTCCCGGGGCCGGCAGGAGAGATGATTGCAAGCCGGTCATTCCTGCAAAAACCCAGATTATTGAGCATCCGGACCGCTGACCGGATCATCTCCCTGAATTCACGATATGTGAGTGGATGGCAGCCGGGTGATTCGATGGCACTCTTTTCGGGATCCTGATCTCCAAATACGAGGAGATTAGCAAGGGTAAACCGGTGGTCAGTATCCATCACAACGCGTAAGAACGTGGTTCGGCAGGACTATTGAACCTATCCGCTGTCGCAACTGTTCAGGGAGGGGAGGCTCCCCGTGCAGGATACGGGATCCGTACCGGGATTCGGGCACTCCATGTCGGTGTCACAGAATAAAAAGCGACCGGGAATAAACAATAAAAATGTATAATCAATGCACTAAGAATGGCATTAGGACTCGTATGACCATTAAATTCCGCATCCTTATCCCCGGCCTGCTTCTCCTGCTTGCTCTGGCAGTGACTGCCTGTGTATCTCCGGCACCGTCTGCATCTGTTGCCACACCGACACCTGCATTGACTACCGTGAAGGTTGCCTACCTGCCGGTGGTATCCAACGGACCTCTCTTCCTGGCAAAAGAGGAAGGATATTTTGAGCAGCAGGGAATAAACGTAGAGTTTGAGAAATTCCAGAGTGCCGCAGCGGCTCTTCCGGCACTTCTGAATGGTGATATCGCGGTATCCGGCGGAGGCTTCTCTCCCTCCCTGGTCAACGCCATCTCAAAGGGTGTGCATGTGCGGATTGTTGCTGATAAGGGAAGGAACTCGCCGGATGCCTGCAATGCTTCGGGTCTTGTTGTCCGCAGGGAACTCTTTGAAAACGGAACGATAACAAAGCCCGCAGATCTCAAGGGAAAGAAAATAATGGCCGCAAACGATGCGGCGTACCGGGTTTCCCGGATTCTTCAGATGGGCAATCTTTCAAAAAATGATATTGAAAGTGTCAACATGGACTTTGCATCGGGTGTAGTGGCGCTTCACAATGGTGCTATTGATGGCGCCGATCTTACGGAGCCTTATCTCTCGCAGGTTCTTGATGATAAGACTGCAGTCATGTTCATCCCGACATCGTTATGTACTCCGGACTATGCGACCCCCTTTTTTTATGGTCCTGCCATTCTTGACAGGGATCCGGAACTCGGCAGGCGCTTCATGGTTGCATATCTTCTGGGGGTTCGCCAGTATAACCTCGGGAAAAATGAGCGGAACATGGCGATTCTTTCAAATTATACCCATCTCGACCGCGATCTTCTGCAAAGGAGCTGCTGGCTGCCGATTCATTCATCCGGTGATCTGCCGACAAAACCGGTAAGGGATTACATGGACTGGATGTATGAAAATAACCTGACCACGCAGAATCTTAATGATGACCAGGTATTTGACATGAGTTATGTTACGTATGCAAACGGGATATTGCGCAATACAACCAGCAGCAGGTAACGGGATACATGAACCCGGTAAATGATGCATTCCTCACAACATTGAATGTCGCTGACTGGAATGGCCATGACACCGTTTCTCCTTTTTGTGCACCCGTAAAAATCGTACAACATTAATAGTTCCACAGCAGATGACTGAGTGTGGAGACAATCCTGCTCCTTTTATCCGGAACCACGGGCGTGAACCGATACAGCAATACGAGGCCATAACCATGGAACCTTCGGAAGAAAACTACCGGGATCTTGTGGAACAGCAGCAGGATCTCATCGTCAGGATCAGTCTTGAAGGCCGGCTCCTTTTCACCAACACGGCATACGGCGAACTGCTGAGCAAGACAAAAGAGGCGCTGTCCGGCAGCGTGTTCATGCCGGTCTCGGGCGAGCGGTATTCGGATGTTATCGCCACGCAGATGACCAAGCTCTTCCGTCCCCCCTATACCTGCATTGTCGAACAGTGGCTCCAGACGCCAAAGGGGATGCGGTGTATCAGCTGGTCGATAAAAACCGTTCTTGATGAGAACAAAGGCCCTGTTGCTCTTGTTGCAACCGGCCGCGATGTGACGCCGGTCAAGAATGATCAGAAGGCAGTGCGCAAACGGGATGAAGACCTGATGCTCCTCCTTGAGAGCGGGAGCCAGATGTACTACACCCATACACCGGATCACCGGACCATGTATGTCAGCCCCCGCATCCGCACCCTCCTGAAATGTTCTAACGGCTCAAAGAAGAAAACGTGGACCGATTACCTGACCGATAACCCCGTCAATGCCGCTGGCCTTGAACGGACACTGCGGGCAGTAGCAACCGGCAAACGCGAACTCCCGTACCGGCTGGAGATGGAGACCGGCGACGGGAACCGGATCTGGATCGAGGTGAACGAGATCCCGGTCGTGAAGAACGGGAAAACTGTTGCCATAGCAGGCTACCTTGTGGATATCACCGAGAAGATGCACGTGGATGAAGGTGTTGCCGAGGCCGAGATCCTGTTCAAGGGTGTCAGGCCGAAAGAACCCCGCGCCGGTGGGCGATCGCCGTTAAAGGCAATCCGCTCGATCTTTGCCCGTGGTGACGGGGCGGAAGAGGAATCGGTATAACTGTTATCGCCCGATTTTTCTGCCGGTTTTGAGGGGGTCAATAATCCGGGTGGGTCCGATCCTTCTAGTATCCCACTCTGAACTCATTTTTAACCCGTATGGTAAAAATGTGAAATAATTCTGGATTTAAAATCCCCTCACATCCATCCAAACATGCAGATTCCCATTGCACACATGACCGCACACCGGTTCCCGCATGAGCCGCAGTTGTTGGTATCGAAATAGAATTCCGTCCACTGCATGCAGGTGCCATTGCACCGCTGTGATCCTTCCGGGCAGGGAGTGATACACTGACCGGATTCACAGATCTGGGTGTTTGTGCACTGGTGATCGCAGTCCCCGCAATGATTCGGATCATTCATGAGGTTAAAACAGGCCCGGCCGCATATGGTCTGTCCCGCAGGACACGTGAAATGGCACCTGCCTCCATAACAGACCTCATTGTGCTGGCACATGCTGTTACAGGACCCGCAGTAGTACCCGCCGGAACCGGTACTCAGGTCCTCGCAGCGCCCGTCCTCATCGCAGTCAGCATATCCTGCAGACAAACCGGCATACAGTTCCCGGCGAAACAGAACTGGTTCGGATAGGTACAGGGATGGTTGCAGGTACCGCAGTTCTGGGGATCTTCGAGAACCCGTATACAATCACCGTTGCAGAATGCAGTACCGTACGGGCAGGGGATCTTCGTACAGACTCCGTCAGAGCACCATTCATCGGCAGCACAGGCATGCCCGCACATCCCGCAGTGGAGCGGGTTCTCATCGAGATTGGTAACCGCCCCGTTGCAATGCGTGAGACAATCGCCATCAATGCATCCCTGCCCGGCGCCACAGCGCTTCCCGCATTCCCCGCAGTTCTGTGTGTCGTTACCGGTCCGGACACAGGTACCGTTACAGAATTTCATGCCGGTTTCAAAGGGACATGTACAGATACTGTTGGAACAGATCTGGTTGGAGGGACAGCGGATGTTACATCCCCCACAGTTTGCCGAATCGTTCCAGGTCTCGATGCACACGCCGTTGCAGAGCGAAGAATCCCGCCCGCAGGAACACTGGCTGTCTGAACATACCTGGTCCAACCGGCATGCAATCCCGCAGCCCCCGCAGTTCTCGTGGCTGTCCACAACGCAGCGCCCGTTGCAGTAAAAGAACGCCGGGGGGCAGGTGTTGTCCGAAGGTGCAGGTGCGTTGCCCGGAGTGATGGTGACTGCTGTGGATAACGTCCGCGTCGGGAGGGCAGATACCGGCGGGAGCCCGGTCGTCACAGCTGTCCTGAGAGGGATCATTGTCGCGGTCTGCAGGACTGGATCCCGGGCTGTTGCAACGGGAGTCGGTGTTTTTGTCGGCACAGCCGTCTGGAAGGTGAACTGGGCCTTTGTTGTTGAGACATTCACCGGAGCTTTTGTTGCAACCTGAAGCGGGGCAATATATACCGGCAGCATGGGAAAGAAATAACCCCCGGTCGTCATTCCACCTCCGGCTGACCTGGTATCATCCGTATGGGCTGCACAGGGTGCAGGTATCATGGCGAAAGTAACAAGACAGAAAAGCAGAAACAGTATCCCGGTCCTCCCGGGAGGAACAAGATTGAGCGGGGAGATTACTCTCATACAGGAACCTATTTCCCAGGCATTATAAAAGTGTCGGAGCAGGTGGCAGGGAGCAGGTTTGCCGCTGTGCGATGGTTACCGGACTTTTTCAGGCCAAAAAAAAGACCGGGTTGTCCGATTACAAGAGGAAAATGGGATTAGTTCCCCTTCTTCACGCACCCGGCGATATACGACCCGGCCTTTGAGGTACTTACCGCTTTGCCGCCAAGGTCTTTTGTGACCACGCCATCCTTGATACTCTTCTCGATGGCTTTCACAACCGCTGCCGCAGCCTTGTGCTCGCCGATATGATCGAGGAGGAGCGAGCCGGCCCAGATGGTGGCGATGGGATTTGCTACGCCCATCCCCTTGTACTTCGGGGCCGAGCCGTGGATCGGCTCGAACATCGAAGTGCCTTTCGGGTTGATGTTGCCGCCCGGGGCAAGGCCAAGGCCGCCCTGGATCATGGCGCCAAGGTCGGTGATGATGTCACCGAACATGTTGGGCGTGACCACGACGTCGAACCACTCCGGGTTCTTGACAAACCACATGGTGATGGCGTCCACGAAGGTGAACTCGTTGGTGACATCAGGGTATTTCTTTGCGGTTTCGGTGAAGACGTCCCGCCAGAGACCATACACGTCGGAGAGGACATTGGC
>Ga0116204_1001072_pt1 | contig 15398 bp, 12 predicted proteins | sample LakKivwa52mmetaG_FD_94481 | JGI IMG/M metagenome (GOLD analysis project Ga0116204, IMG submission 94481) | Anoxic lake water microbial communities from Lake Kivu, Rwanda to study Microbial Dark Matter (Phase II) - Lake Kivu water 52m metaG | ecosystem: Environmental > Aquatic > Freshwater > Lake...
AGCCTATGTAATCAATGATTATCAGATAGTTACTCCCCTTCCCTTACTGCTTAAGGGAAGGGGTTGGGGGAAGGGTTAATTAAGAAGAAGTGGAAGCTGCCCCCTTTTGAGACAACCTCGTTAAAACCCATCAAACCAGTTTGGGTTTATAGTCCCGATTATGCGGGATTGGGAGGTCGGTTACCCGGGGGGGGCAGGTGGTCGATAACATCACTGATTAGTTCATCATCAGCAAAATACGGAACAGTGATTTTCAGTCCGGGTGTTCGCTCCATTTCACGTTTCAGAGTGAAGAGCGCTCCTTCGCTCCTCGCCCAGCTGCGCCTGGCAATCCCGTTATTCACATCCCAGTGAAGCATCATCCGGAGTTTTTCGCCGGTCTCTTCAGTGCCATCAAGCACCATTCCGAAACCGCCGTTGATCACTTCACCCCATCCCACACCTCCTCCGTTATGAAGCGATACCCATGTTGCCCCCCTGAAAGAGTCGCCTATAACGTTCTGTACTGCCATATCTGCGGTAAACTTTGATCCGTCAGTGATATCAGATGTCTCCCTGAACGGAGAGTCGGTGCCCGAAACATCATGATGATCCCTGCCGATGACAACCGGTGCCAGGATCTCTCCTGATGCCACAGCCCTGTTAAAGGCATCAGCAAGGGCAATCCTGCCTTCAGCGTCGGCATATAGTATTCTTGCCTGTGAACCCACCACAAGCCTGTTCACTCCTGCTTCTTTTATCCAGTGTATATTATCAGCCATCTGCTGCCTGATCTGCACCGGCGAATGATTCATCAGGCTTTCAAGTGTTGATATTGCTATCTTATCAGTCCGCTCAAGGTCGGAAGGATCATTTGAGCAGCATACCCACCTGAAAGGCCCGAAGCCGTAATCGAAACAGACCGGACCCATTATATCCTGCACGTACGAAGGATACCTGAATTCACCTCCGGGATTCAGGATATCGGCGCCTGCCCTTGAGGCTTCAAGGAGGAATGCATTACCGTAATCGAAGAAATAGGTCCCTTTTTCAGTGTGCCTGTTGATCGCATCGACCTGGCGTACCAGGGATTTCTTTACCAGGGCCCTGAATTTTTCCGGATCTTCCGCGATCATCCTGTCAGCCTCTTCAAAGGTTATCCCGGACGGATAATATCCCCCTGCCCAGGGATTATGCAAAGATGTCTGGTCCGATCCGATGTCTACCTTAACATCCTCATCGGCAAATTTCTCCCATAGATCCACGATGTTGCCGTGATAAGCAATTGATACTGTCTCCTTTTTGTCCTGTGCCTGTTTTACCCTTGAGATCAGTTTATTCATATCGGTTATGACCTCATCCACCCATCCCTGTGAGTTACGCACCCTGATAGCTTTAGGGTTCACTTCGGCAATAACTGATATGGCTCCGGCAATTGAGGCTGCTTTTGGCTGGGCTCCCGACATCCCGCCGAGGCCCGATGAGACAAACAGTTTTCCCCTGAGCCCCTCTGAGGTATTGTCAACCATCCTGCCCGCGTTGAGTATAGTAATTGTTGTTCCGTGTACTATTCCCTGTGGCCCGATATACATGTATGATCCTGCTGTCATCTGTCCGTACTGCGACACACCGAGCGCGTTGAACTTCTCCCAGTGATCGTGTGAAGAGTAATTGGGTATTACCATCCCGTTGGTTACCACGAGCCTGGGAGCATCCCTGTGAGAGGGGAACAGACCGAGGGGGTGACCTGAATAGATGACAAGAGTCTGATCGTCGGTCATCTCCGACAGGTATTTCATGGTAAGCCGGTACTGGATCCAGTTCTGGAACACGGCTCCGTTCCCGCCGTATGTGATCAGCTCATGAGGGTGTTGTGCAACGGAAACATCCAGGTTATTTGATATCATCAGCATTATGGCTGCCGCTTTCACCGACCTGCAGGGGAATTCCTCAATATGACGCGCCCTGATTTCATAATCGGGACGGAACCTGTACATGTAGATCCTCCCCCGGAGCCTGAGCTCATCAGCAAATTCCTTTGCAAGCGTCTGATGGAACCTCACGGGGAAATAGCGCAGGGCATTTCTCAGCGCCAGTCTCTTCTCATCCCTGGTCAGAATATCTTTTCTGCGCGGTGCATGGTTAATACTCTGATCAAATGGTTTCGGGGGAGGCAGTTCAGACGGGATACCTTCAGCAACGAGTTTCTTGAATTCGATCGGGCTCATAAACTGATCAGTTAGTTCATTGTAAAGGTAAGGAATTCGGGAAAAATAGTGCACGTACCCTTCCCCCAAACCCTCCCGCTCCGCTAAAGCTACGCGGGACAGGCTCTTCCCTGCTTCGCAAGGCAGGGGGCTTTTCTTATGAAAGATCCCAGCTACCCATTTATAATCAGTACCTTAAAACGAAAACAACCCCCTCCTTACGAAGTAGGGAGGGGGCTGGGGGTGGGTACATGTACTATATATCAGATCTTGCCTTCCTTTATTATCTCGTCGTCGACAAGTATGCGTCCGCAATATTCACAGACTATGACCTTTTTCCTGGATTTTATATCGAGCTGCCTCTGTGGGGGGATCTGGTTGAAACAGCCGCCGCATGCATCTCTCTGAACCGGAACTACCGCAAGGCCGTTCCTGGCATTCGACCGGATGCGCTTATAGGCTGCAAGAAGCCGCTCCTCAATGATACCCTGTACCTTTTCAAGCCTCTTGTAGAGCCCTTGCTCCTCCTTCTGCGTATCGGCTATGATCTCATCCAGCTCGGCTCTCTTGTTCTCAAGGTCTGAACTCCTTTCTCCCAGGGTACCTTCAGAATCCGCAATGACTACCTTCTTATCCTCTATCTGTACATGAAACTCCTTTATCTTCTTATTGAAGAGCTCAATTTCAAGTTTCTGATATTCTATCTCCTTCGACAGCGAATCGAATTCCCTGTTGTTGCGTACATTTTTCTGCTGATCCTCGTACTTCTTTATCAGGGCTTCGGCATCAGTTATCTCGTTGTTTTTCTTTGATATTGACTTTTCAAGGGTTACCACCTCCTCCCTGAGATTGCTGAGCCTGGTTTCAAGCCCGGCTACATCATCCTCCAGGTCCTGTACCTCAAGGGGCAGCTCGCCTCTCAGTGTTTTTATTTTATCTATTTCTGAATCAACTAATTGAAGGCTGTACAATGCCCTTAATCTGTCTTCCACGGAAATCTCGGTATCGTGTGCCTTTGCTTTTTCCATATTATAAATAGTTAATGGGATTCGTATTTACTTCTGAAAACCGGAGTGCAAATGTAGGGAATTTTTTGATAATTAGATCGTATAAAATCTCCGCAGAGAATTTTTCACTTTCATAATGCCCGATATCAATGATTATCATCCTGTTGTTCCCTTCAAAAAAACTGTGATACTTCACATCGGCGGTTACGAATGCATCAGCCCCTGATGCCAGTGCGTCATCAATGAGATTTGCGCCTGCGCCGCCGCAAAGGGCCACCCTGGAAACTTTTCTGCCGGTTGGCCTGGAATACCTTATCCCGCGGGCCGAAAAACGATCCTCAAGTGTTCTCAGGAACTCCATTTCACCTGCAGGTTCCGGCAGGTCGCCGGTACATCCGAATCCGACATCCGTGTTATCATTATCAAGAGGGTAGATATCATAAGCAACCTCTTCGTACGGATGGTTGTCAAGGAGAGCTTTAATAACCCTCTCCCTGAGGTGAGTGAACATAATTGTCTCAAACCGGATCTCCTTCTCAAAGGATATCCTGCCTTTTTCCCCGGAATAGGGATTGGTTCCTTCACCGCCCCTGAAACTACCTGTTCCCCCTGTTGTGAATCCGCAGTGATCATAATTGCCTATTAACCCGGCTCCTGCCGTGAAAAGCGCTTCCCTTACTTTGTCAAGATGGCTTTCAGGAATGAATGTCACCAGCTTATTCAACCGGTTCTTGAGCGGGGAGAGAGTCCTGATATTTCTCAGTCCGAGCTTTTCAGCCATTTTCCTGCTGACACCGGCCCCCGTTACATCCAGGTTCGTATGAGCAGAATAGATTGCCACATCCTGCCTGATGGCCTTAAGCACAAGTCTTTCTGTCAGTGTCCTGCCTGACAGCCTCTTAAGTCCTGTAAATATCAGGGGATGATGCGAGATTATTACATCACAGCCTGAATATCCCGCCTCATCAAGAACTTCATCAGTCACCTCAAGGCATATAAGTGCCGACCTGATCTCCCTGTCGGGCTCTCCTACCTGCAGACCCGAATTGTCATACCCTTCCTGGAACGACAGAGGTATTGCAGAATCAAGAAACGAAGTTAAATCAGAAAGTTTCATATTTAGTACTATTTCTCTGTGAACCTCTGTGTCTTCTCAGTGGTCCCGAGTACTCGGGACTGTGTAACCTTTTGATTTATAAAGAACTTACACAGAGATACACAGAGGAGGCACAGAGTAACACAGAGGTTATTTGCCTATGTTATCCCTTAAATCCATAAGAAGAGTTTTTATCTTCCGGAGCGATTCGCTGATCTCGTATTTGTAATCAGTTTCATCCCATTTGCCTGAGAGCCGTTTTTTTGCACCCTGAAGAGTCATTCCCTCTTCCCTGAGAAGGTGATGAATGATCCTGAGGTTTTTAATATCTGCAGGCGTGAACATCCTGTTACCCTTTTTATTCTTCATTGGCCTGAGGACATCAAACTCATTTTCCCAGAACCTGATTGTTGATACAGCAACGCCGATCATCTCTGCTGTTTCACCTATGGAATAATAGAGCTTTTCTATCTTTTTTTCCCTGTATGGCATATCTTTTATTTGTATGAAATTTCACCATTATCCGAGATTCTGATTGCGGAATCAGGAAAGTCAAGTGCAGTAAGTTCCTGAATTTTCCTTATCACCCGTTTTTGCGGATCAATCCTGACACCTGAACCGGCTGTCTGGAAAACAGGAATTATCCTGCCGGAAAGGAATCTCCCGGAAATATCAACAGTCAGTTTTATCACGGGAGCGAACCCGTTGGGCCCCTGAAGGTTAAATCTCCCGTATGTACAGAAATTCCCCAGGCTGTATGCAATGAAGCGATCGCTGTAAACCTCCACAGCTCTTGTCACGTGAGGTCCGTGCCCGAAAACCACATCGGCTCCGGCATCAATCACGGTGCGTGAAAACTTACGCACATCTCCCCTGTTTTCCGTGAACATCATCTCTTCACCTTCAGGTACACGCTGATAATCTGCTCCTTCGGCGCCGCCATGAAATGAGACAATCACGATATCGCATGTATCTGCCAGGTATTTTACAATAGCTTCTGCTTTACGCAGTTCAAGTATGCTTACCGTGCCGGCATTGGGGGCAAAGGCACAGAATCCGTATATAATGCCCTCTTTTTCAAAAACAGAATAGGGATGTTCGGTCAGTCCTCCGTAACTGATTCCGAGTGAGTCGAGCAGGGTCATCGTCCGTAGTCTGGCCGGTGTTCCGAAATCGCCCGAATGGTTGTTTGCCAGGCTTATGATGTCAAATCCGGATGCTGCCAGTGCTGAAGCGTACCGTTCCGGCATCCTGAAGAGGTAGCATCTGGTCGTGTCCCTGCATTTTTTAGCCGGCTCCCCCTTATCGAGGAATGATCCTTCAAGGTTTCCGAAAGTAATATCTGATGAAGCCAGGGTGTCAGCGAGAGCGCCAAGAAGCAGCATCGGGTTATCGTGAGGCGGGAGATACCTTGGAGAAGGATAGGATGTACCGAACATGATATCGCCCACACCCGTGATTGTTACAGTTCTGTTACCGGGGATGGTATCGTATGAGAATGCAGAGACTGAAACAGAATTAACAGCGGAATAAAGAAAGGATACTAAAATTAAAGTCAGGTTACTCTTCATACAAATGCTCAAAGAAGATCTAATCAAACGACTGACCTGTTTTTGAAGCTATTTCTATCATCTTCTCATATTCCTCCGGAGAGAGATCATTGAAATAGTAATTCACCGGATCGACATTTGTTCCGTTAAGCTTGATCTCATAGTGCAGGTGAGGTGCCAGCGACATACCCGTACTGCCTACAAAACCTATCACATCTCCCCTCCTGACTTTCCGTCCTGCCCTGACATTAAATCTTTCAAGATGAGCATACAGGGAGGTGTAACCGAAACCATGATTAATGATTATGTGGTTACCCAGTCCGCGCCTGGATGAGATAACAGAGGCAACAGTGCCGTCGCCGGTAGCATAAACGTCAGTTCCGGAAGGAGCTGTGAAATCCATTCCGGCATGGAATTTTATGATCTTGTAGATCGGATGTATCCTCAGCCCGTATCCTGATGCTGTCCGGGTGAGGTCTTTATTTGATATGGGCATGATGGCCGGGATTGATCTCATCATCTCTTCTTTTCTCATTGCGAGGGCAATGAGGTCGTCAAATGACTTTGACTGAACATAGATCTGTTTTCTGATCTGGTCGAGTCTCTTTGTGGTTTCAATGACGATCTTAGCATTATCAAAACCCTCAAGCTCCTTATACCTGTTGATCCCGCCGGTGCCTCCTTTACGGAGTGTTGCAGGTATAGGCTCTGCCTCAAAAATGGTACGGTAGAGATTATCATCTGTTTCCTGGAGCTGGCTGATCACTTTCTCGAAGCCATCCATTTCGCGGTTTATCATGTTATACTGGAGAGAAAGCTGTTCTATCTCCCTGAGCAGGGCTTTCTCTTTTGGCGAGTCAAAGAATGCGGCAAAGATTACATAGTAGACGAAGGCTATCAGAAGTGATCCGACCAGGTAGGCAAGTCCTCTCAGAAGTATTCCTCCAAGACCAAGCCTGATCCTGTCAAAGCTCAAAGATTCCGGATTAAACTTATATCTTGAGTTTGGCATAACTGGGCAAAGATAAAAAATTCAGCAGAAAGAAAGCATCCTCCCGTGAGAAGTGAAAGCAAAACATGATGAATAGTACCTGTAATTAATTGATTATCTGAACCTGGTGCTTGATGTAAGCAGCTCGATCATGTCAAAATATTCTTCCCTGGTGAGATCGTTATTAAAGTAATAGAGCGGATTCTTATGCTGGCCGTACTGGTCGATCTGGTAATGAAGATGAGGGCCCGATGAGGTTCCGGAGCTTCCTGTAAGCCCTACCAGGTCGCCCCGCTTTAGATTCATCCCGGCCGACACCTTTATGCTGCTGAGATGTCCGTATATTGTCTGGTAGCCATAACCGTGGTCGATGCGTACATGGTTACCGAAGCCGCCACTGTTCCAGCCGGCTTCAATTACTGTCCCTGAACCGGTAGCAAATACCTCGGTGCCGTACGGGGTTTCAAAGTCCTGCCCGTGATGCCACTGGGGATTCCCGTGAACCGGATGTATCTCCCTGAATTTCAGACCGTCACCCAGGCGGTAGGTTACGTCAACCGGGCTGATCATCGGGAGATATTGGTACATCCTCTCCCATTCTGCCCTTTTGGCCTCAATAGCCCTGAAAGACTCATCCTGGACACTGACCATATTTTTCAGCTCCTCGATCCTCATCCTGGTTGCTCTCATTATGCCGGAATTGAAATAGCCGTTAAGCTCCCTGAATCTTTCTACCCCTCCGAAACCCGGCTTTCTTACCGATCCCGGGATAGAGTCCATTTCAAGTATCGACCTGTAACGCACCTCATCAGACATCCTGAGGCCGTTCATAATTTCAAATGCATTATCGAGTTCTTTTTCTGCAAGAGTATACTGCAGTTTCAGGTTGTCAATTTCCCTGTCAAGCAGCTTTTCCTTCGGCGATCCGAAAAGCCTCTCGAAAATAGTGCCGTACACCAGGGTCACTCCCACTGTGACTGTAAACCACATCGCCAGTCTTAAAAGCCTCTTGCTCCAGGGAAGTCTTACCTGCTTGTACTGCAGATCATTTCGGTCTAGAAAATATCTCCGGTTGTGCATTAATCCGGTCAGAGTTTCGAATTTTTGTTTCAGGCAACTGACAAATCTAAAGCAAATAAATTAATTTTACAAGCCAATTTTCAGGTATATTTACACTATCTGATCTACTTTTAAAAATGAAAGCACAGGAACTGAGACATTTGTTTTTGGAGTATTTCCGTGATAAGGGGCATGAAATTGTTCAGTCAGCGCCAATGGTGGTAAAGAATGATCCTACCCTCATGTTCACAAATGCCGGTATGAATCAGTTCAAGGATATCTTCCTCGGAAACACGCCCCCGAAATACAACAGGATAGCTAATTCACAGAAGTGTCTGAGGGTCTCGGGAAAACATAACGACCTGGAGGAGGTGGGTCATGACACTTACCACCATACCATGTTCGAGATGCTTGGCAACTGGTCGTTCGGCGAGTATTTCAAGGAAGAAGCAATAGAATGGGCATGGGAATTTCTTACAGAGAGACTGGGAATTCCGCGAGAGCGCCTTTATGCAACAATATTCAGGGGGAGCCCTGAAGAGAATGTACCGCGCGATGATGAAGCCTTCAGGTTCTGGCAGAAATGCTTCCCGGATATGCCGCACCATATTCTTGAAGGTCCGAAAAAGGATAACTTCTGGGAAATGGGAGACACAGGCCCGTGCGGACCATGCTCAGAGATACACATTGATGTCAGGGGGGAGAAGGAGAGAAAGAAGCTTCCCGGGCAGGATCTTGTCAACAAAGGCGATCCGCAGGTGATAGAGATATGGAACCTCGTTTTCATTCAGTATAACCGGAAAGCCGACGGATCGCTTGAAATGCTGCCTGCAAAGCATGTTGACACAGGCATGGGCTTTGAACGTCTTTGCATGGTTGTCCAGGGAAAGAAATCAAATTATGACACAGACCTTTTTCAGCCTGTAATAAAAGAGATCTCTTCAATAACAGGAAAGAAATACGGGGAGAAAGGTACATGGGACACGGCTATGCGGGTAATTGCCGATCACCTGAGAGCGGTATCATTCTCTATTGCCGACGGACAGCTGCCTTCAAACAATAAAGCAGGATATGTGATAAGACGGATACTGCGGCGTGCGGTCAGATACGGGTACAACGGCCTCGGGATGGAAGAACCTTTCATGTACAGGCTTGTACCAAAGCTGGCTGAAGCAATGGGAGATCACTACCCGGAATTAACTTCACTGAAAGAACTGATATCAAAGATAATCCTTGAAGAGGAAACAGCATTCCTTAAAACCCTGGGCAAAGGACTGAAGATGATTGAGAAGATGATTTCTGACCTTAAAAAGAGCAGCGTCAGGATACTTCCTGGAAAGGTGGCCTTTGAACTTTATGACACATTCGGGTTCCCGGCCGACCTTACACAGCTTATCCTGCGGGAGCACAACATGGAGGTCGATATCCCCGGTTTTGAGGATGAAATGAAAAACCAGAAAGAGAGATCACGCGAGAATGCACTGCTCGATGCAGGCGACTGGCAGATAATCAGGGACACCGGGGATACCATATTCACAGGTTATCAGAATACCGCGGAGGATGTGCTCATAACCAGGTACCGGATGGTGAAGACCAAAGGCAGGGAAGTGTGCCATATCGTTCTTGACAAAACACCATTTTACGCCGAATCGGGAGGCCAGGTCGGCGATACAGGATTCATACAATCACATAATGAGAGGATTGTGATTACTGATACTGTTAAGGAGAACGACCTTATTATTCACGTTGCCGGAAAAGTCCCTTCAGAACCCGCTGCCGGATTCAGGGCTGAAGTCAGCCAGGAAAGAAGAAAGATGACCGCGGCTAATCATACCGCCACCCATCTTCTTCATTATGCCCTTCGTGAGGTTCTCGGCAGCCATGTTGAGCAGAAAGGCTCACTGGTCACACCCGATCGGCTGAGGTTTGATTTCAGTCATTTTGCAAAACCATCAGGGGATGAGCTTCTCAGGGTGGAAGAGAGAGCCAACCGCCTGGTCATGGAGAACATGAACCGGCAGGTGACTGATAATATCCCGCTAAAGCAAGCCCGGTCAATGGGAGCCGTGGCACTGTTCGGGGAAAAATACGGAGAGACCGTGAGAGTCGTGCAATTCGGGGATTCTGTAGAGCTTTGCGGAGGAACCCATGTTGATTCAACTGCCAGCATCGGTATTATCAAGATCATATCAGAAGGAGCCATCGCAGCAGGAATAAGAAGGATCGAAGCTGTGACGGCAGCAAGGGCGCTCGAGTACATCAATGAAAGGATCTCCGCTGTTGAAGATATTGCCGTCATGCTCAAAAGCACCGGCAACATAAAGGAAAGCGTTGAAAAACTGGTAGCGGAAAACAGCGCCCTCAGGAAATCACTGGAAAAATACCAGGCAAGATCAGCCATGAATTCCCTTAAAGAGATTGAAAACAGAGCCATCCGGATCGGAGATATCAGATTCCTTTCCGGAATAATCGAAGCCGACTCTGCAGAGACCCTGAAGACACTGGCCTTTGAAGTGAGAAAAAAACCGGAAAACAGCATCATGGTGATCGGATCAGACATTGAAGGAAAGGCAAACCTGGTTGTGATGGTCAGTGACAGGCTCACCGGAGAGAGGAACATCAGTGCCGTTGATATTATAAAGGTGATCGCCGGGGAGATCAACGGGGGCGGGGGCGGACAGCCATTCCTGGCAACCGCAGGAGGTAAAAACCCCGGGGGCCTGGCAAAGGCATTGAAAAAAGCTGAGGAATTCCTGAAGAACCTATGACCGGCTGCCGGAAAATCAATGAGAAATCACATTACAAATATCCTTGCCGCAACCATCATCACAGTTGTATTACAGCTGGTTTCATGTACACCCGAATCTTGCCTCGAGGAGAGTGTGGCCAGGATTAAAGTACCGTTTTACCTGAGCAGCACTCAAAGAATAAAAGCTCCCGACAGCCTGACAATATTCGGCCTGAACACGGGATCAAAAAAAATATACAACGCATCCAAAAATGTCAGCCGGGCCGAACTGCCTCTGAATCCTTCTGCAGAAAATTGCGGTTTCGTTCTCAGGATCAATGGAACGTTTGATACCATACTCCTGGTTTACGATTCCTACCCGCACCTCATCTCCAGGGAATGCGGGTACACATATTATCACACACTTGATTCATTATCATACACAAAGAACATCATTGATACAATAATCATCAGGAAAAGATTTATCACCACCGTCAATGAAGAGAATTTCCGCATATTCTATTAGCATCTTGCTGATAATAACCGGAGGCAACTGCATGGTCAGCGGTCAGACTGAACCTCCCGACACGGTGGAGATACCTCTGAAGATACGCCTGGGGGCAGATGTTACGGGACCCCTCCTATATTTGACCGATCGTACCACCCTTAACACCGAGTTGTTCATCTCAGCCGATCTGAACACTAAAACAGGGATTTTCCTCGGAGGCGGTTTCTCTGATTATAAATACTCGCAGTATAATTACGAATACCTGAGCAGAGGTTTCTATGTCAAGGCAGGCGTTGATTTCAATCTGCTTCGTCCCGAAATGGCCAGGGGTAAATACTGGGCGGGAGCAGGATTGCGCTACGGGCTGAGCCTGTTCAATTCCGGGGTGCCTTCATTTGAATTTGAAAATTACTGGGGGCCCGTAAGCTCATCTGTACCTTCCTCAGATTATATTGGCCACTACCTGGAGGCTGCTCCCGGCTTTAAAGCTGAGATGTTCAAAAATTTCACCATGGGATGGTCGCTGAACATCAGAAAGCTTATCTTTTCAGGCGCGGGAAAAGACCTCAGGCCTATTTATTTCCCGGGCTATGGCATCGGGGGTGAATCGATGAGTTACGGAATAAGCTACTACCTGGTATGGAATATACCTTATAAAAAGATCAATGTGATAGTAAAAAAAGAAGAACCTGAAGAGAGTGAAGGAAGTGAGACAAGGTAAGTCACTGCTTCCTGCTGAATAACCACACACCGGCGAAAGTAAGGAACCCGTTAACCAGTATCATTTCAAATCCGAACCTGTATCCTCCCAGCAGCTCCTCCGAGAAGGTGTTTAGCAGGATGCAGATGAGCGGCGACAAAACAGCTATCAGGGGTGTCAGCCTGTCATTTACCTTCCGTTTTGTAAAGAGCCCGAAAGAAAAGAGACCCAGCAAAGGCCCATAGGTATACCCGGCAATGGTGAACAGTTCGTCGATGACAGCCTTGTTATTCAATGCACTGAATATTAAAATACTGATAAAGAACACCAGGGCCACACTCACATGTACCCCGTACCTGATCCGGGTAGCTTTCTTTTCGCTCAGATCCTGCCTTTTATCAAGCCCCAGGAAATCGATGCTCACCGATGTGGTCAGTGAAGTCAGGGCTCCGTCGGCGCTGGGAAAGGCAGCTGATATGAGACCTATGATAAAAACAAGGCCTGCAACCGGGCCCAGGTAATTAATGGCAATCGTCGGGAAAAGATCGTCGGAAGCTGAAACACTTATTCCGTGATTCAGTGAATAGATGAACAGGAACGCCCCCAGGAAAAGAAAGAGCAGGTTGACAATAACAAGTATCCCGCTGAAGGTGAACATATTCTTCTGTGCATCCCTGATATTCCTGCAGCTGAGGTTCTTCTGCATCATCTCCTGGTCAAGGCCGGTCATGGTTATGGTAATGAACATCCCTGAAAAAAACTGTTTCAGGAAATGGCGTTCATGGTGCCAGTCGGTGATGAACATCCGCGAAATATCGCCTGATGTTATCTCTGACAGGAGTTTGCCGACAGGAACATTCATCCCTTTGCTTATGTAAAAAATCGACAATACAACGGCCAGGAGCATGAAGGTTGTCTGCAGTGTGTCGGTGTAGACGATTGTACGGATACCTCCCTTGAAAGTGTAAAGGATAATCAGTATGATAAATATAAGAGCATTCACCCAGAGAGGCACATTCCAGGCATCAAAAACAAACACCTGCAATACATTGATAACCAGAAACATCCTTAGCGATGCACCCAGTGTCCTTGAAAGGATGAAGAAACCTGCACCGGTCTTGTATGACCAGAAGCCGAACCGCTGGTCAAGATAGGAATAGATGGATGTCAGCCTGAGCCTGTAGTATAATGGCATCAGAACAGTGGCTATGATGAAATAACCCACAAGATAGCCGAGTACCACTACCATATAGCTGAAGTGGGTATCCCTTACCCAGCCCGGAACCGACATGAATGTCACACCTGAAAGGGAGGCGCCTATCATTCCGTATGCCACCACAAACCACGGAGATTTCCTGTTCCCGATGAAAAACGACTGATCGTTGGCTTTCCTGGCTGTTATCCACGTGACGACGAATAACAAAGCTGTATAAATAAGAAAGATCCCAAGTATCAGTGCCGGTGACATACTCTGTGCAAATAATCTGCAAGGATAACAAAAAGAATGCAGGCCAAAAAATCCGACAGCCATGAAAAAGAACAATAATTGGATTAATTTTGTCCAAAACATTATTTCATGAGCTTTACCGAGTTTCCTTCCAGGCTTCTGGAAAATGCAGTGAGCGAATTTGCATCGCTGCCCGGGATAGGAAGAAAGACTGCTTTCAGGCTTGTCATGAACCTTCTGAGAAGAGACCCGGAAGAGGTCAGGAGATTCGGGGAAAGCATGCTTAAGCTCCATGAAGGGATCCGTTACTGCAAAATATGCAATAATATTTCCGACACCGAAATATGCAATATATGCAGTGATGACAAGCGCGACAGATCAATTCTCTGCGTGGTTGAAAACATACAGGATGTCATGGCTCTTGAAAACACCCGCCAGTATAAAGGGCTTTATCATGTGCTCGGAGGGATAATATCACCAATTGACGGAATCGGTCCGTCTGATCTGAAGATCGACTCGCTTGAGGAAAAAGTCAGGGCAGGCGGTATAAGGGAAATAATACTGGCTCTCAGCGCGACGATGGAAGGAGATACTACCATTTACTATCTTTACAGGAAACTGTGCAGTTTTAACACCCTTATCACAACACTGGCCAGGGGTGTGGCAATCGGGGACGAACTTGAATATACTGATGAAATAACTCTCGGACGGGCGATCAATAACCGCAATCCTTACCAGCAATGACAACATCATTATAGCATCCGGATCAAAGCAGACGCCTGATCTTTATAGTTCAAACAATTCCCTCGTTCAGATGTTATGTATATGATATAAAACAAATAACATCCCTTAATGGCAAAAATGAACATACTGCTTCCCGCCATGGGAGAAGGAGTGATTGAGGCTACGGTCAGCAAATGGCTTGTCTCCGAAGGTGCTGTTGTAAGGGAGGATGATCCTCTCGTCGAAATCGCCACCGACAAGGTCGATTCTGAAGTGCCCTCTCCCGCCGGAGGTACAATAGTTACAATAGTTGCCGGGGAAGGTTCAGTCATTAAGGTCGGCGAAGTTCTTGCTGTTATCGAGAGTAATGCCGGCTCCGGGCCCGGGACAGTGAATAAAGTTGAGAAAGAAGTGGAAAGGATACGGGAGACCATAACTGAAGCAAAAAATGAAAAAAAGGAGGTTGATGATATATCACGCACACTTAAAAGCCGTACTCCCTCCGGCAGGTTCATATCTCCCCTTGTAAGGTCTGTTGCAGCCCGCGAAGGAATAACCTATGCAGAACTTGACACCATAGCCGGGACAGGCATGGATGGCAGGATCACCAGGGATGACATACTAAAACTCCTCGAATCAAGAAAAATATCAGCGGCATCACCGGAGAATGCAGGAAAGAAAGATACTGCGAAAAGTGAGAGCCGGAAATCGAACGGTGACGAGATAATTGAAATGGACAGGGTGCGCAGGCTGATCGCGGAGCATATGGTTCTTTCAAAGAAGACCTCGCCACATGTTACATCTTTTATTGATGCGGACGTCACGAAACTGGTCATATGGAGGAACTCCGTGAAGGAGAGGTTTCTTGCCGCTGAAGGACATAAACTTACCTTCACTCCCATCTTCATCGACGCTGCAGCAAGAGCCCTGTACGAATTCCCCATGATCAATATATCTGTTGAAGGCAACAATATTATCAGGAAGAAGAATATCAATATAGGAATGGCTACCGCACTGCCTGATGGCAACCTGATTGTCCCGGTAATTAAAAATGCCAATGAGAAGAACCTGACCGGACTGGCTAAAAATGTCAATGACCTGGCAGAGAGGGCAAGGAACAATAAGCTGAAGCCTGATGAAATAAGCGGCGGCACATTCACGATCACCAACTTCGGCAGTTTTAACAATCTTGCCGGAACCCCGATAATAAACCAGCCGCAGGCCGCTATTCTCGGAACCGGGGCTGTGAGAAAGGTACCGGCAGTGGTGGAGACCCCGGAAGGCGATGTCATTGCCATCCGCCATATTATGATACTCTCGCTGAGTTATGATCACAGGGTCATCGACGGAGCGCTTGCAGGCAGATTTCTCAACAGGCTGAAGGAGATTCTTGAGAATTACTC
>Ga0116204_1001073_pt1 | contig 15396 bp, 9 predicted proteins | sample LakKivwa52mmetaG_FD_94481 | JGI IMG/M metagenome (GOLD analysis project Ga0116204, IMG submission 94481) | Anoxic lake water microbial communities from Lake Kivu, Rwanda to study Microbial Dark Matter (Phase II) - Lake Kivu water 52m metaG | ecosystem: Environmental > Aquatic > Freshwater > Lake ...
GGTTTTTCCAGCTCTGAGAGCCGCATCTGCCCTTGCCAGCAACCATTCTATTCTGGAAGGTTCGTCGCCAATAGCATCGTCGTACCACTGCAGTGCATCTTCAAACCGATTCATGCGATGATAGGCCGTTGCAATCCGGAAGGCAAGAAGTTGACGATCTTCTGGCGCTGTGCTTCGGTCAAAGGCCGTCTTCCATTGTCGCGCAGCTTTAACAAATTTATGTGAGGCAAAGTTCTTATCTCCTTGTTTAACAAGCGATTTTTGTGCATTCAGCATAGAAGGCGTCAACAGAAAACACATGCATAGTATGGTCAATAACTGTCTCATTCTGTTACCAGTGTTACGGATCCCTTTTGTGTGCGAACCAACTGACCATTCTGATCCCTGACTTCATGTATATAATAATAGGTGCCTGGTGCAACCAAAGCTCCTCTGTAACGTCCATCCCATCCCTCATCACCTGTATATATTTCCAGACCCCACCGATTGAATACCCTTATAAAACTCCCGGCCATAAATCTGTCGTTGATCATATCGGTATTGGGCGAGAATGCATTAATTCTGTTTTCCTGCGTAACAACAAGCATGGCATCACGGGTTTCACAGCCCAGAGCATTGGTCGCAATCACAATAATTGAATCTTGCTGCAATAGGGCATTGCCAAAGTAATACTCTGGTGACATACCTTGCTGAAGAACAGTTGAACCGGTTAAAAAACTGATTTGCTGAACAAACTGCAATTCCTGTAAACTAAGAACCAGTGTTATCGGGTTCAGGCTGAGGCTGAAAGAAGGCAATGGAAAAACTTTCACCTCATATTCTTTTGTCGAGGAACATCCAAAACTATTGGTTGCTTTTACAGTGTAGGTAGTTGTTTCCGATGGTCGTGCCAGAAACCTGCTGTCGTTTACCGGGGGATTCACTAACCAGGTGTATGCGTCACCTCCCGAGGCGGTCAGCAATGTTTCGGAGCCTTCACAAATACTGTTTTGGCCGGTTATAACCAGTTGGGGTATCGGATACAGCAGCACTGTAGCAATTCCTGTCATGGTTCGGGAGCAGCCTCCCGACTGCCTGACTGCCTGTACTGAATATATACCTGAAGCATCCACTGGATTGAAATTCAATGGCAATCCGTTCCCTTCCAATGTCTGTATTGGCTGAGTTCCATCGCGAACAAGCCGATAGTTCACTCCAATTTCGCTTCCACCAATGAATAAGCCGTTTCCAGGAGTTTGTGCACAATAACTTCCACCGCCAAAAAAATTGAAGTTGCCGGGTGGTTGGATAACAGAAACCTCCGCTGTTCCCGACATCAATCGGGTACATCCTGCAAAACTGCTTGCCATAACACCATAAGTGCCTGCAGCTGCTATTGTACCAAAACTAAGCAGGCCTCCGCTTCCTGTAAATACTTGCCCGCTGGCCTGACCATTGCGCAACAAAGAATAGGTATAGCCTGTCTGTGAACCGGAAAGCCCGATCTCAGGTGCTGTTTCACTCCAGCAATAACTTCCACCTCCTACTATATTGAAACTCTGAGGCAATGGCAGAACCTGAACAGTTACAGAGTCGGTCAGCTGATTGAAGCCGTCATTTATTGTGATAAAGTATTTGGTTGTTTGCTCAGGAAAGACGTCTATTGTGCTTTGGGACGGCAGATTCGAAGTTGGTTTTGATGTCCAGCTCCAGCTGTATTGTCCTGATCCACCTTGCGGAAGTGCAACTAATCGCACCTGCTGGCCCGCGCATATTGTTTGATTACTTACATTTATCGTTAATTGCAGTGGCCCACCCGCTACGAAAACCAATGTTTGGTCGTTCGCCTGGCAGCCCGTTAACTGATCTGTTACCGTTAACCTGAACAAATTGCTGTTTTGAAGTGGAAGGGTTACCGGATTCAATAACTGTGGATTAGTTAGCAATGATTGTGGCTGCCAGATGTAGTTGTAAACGCCGCTTCCGCCGCTCACGGTGCCCTGCAACTGAGCAGTAGTTCCATAAGGAATGGTTTGCGAAGGACCTGCTTCTGCCACCGGAATACCAAAACTTATAATCTGAGCCGATCCAGCCATTTGAATGCGGCAGCCAAGCCCGGTTCGCTCAGCCCAAACAGTATAAATGCCTGAAAGCGTGTAATATCCAAAAATCAGTGAAGTTCCTTGACCGAGTATTTGTGCAATTAGCGAATTGTTTCTGTACAAACTGTAAATTACACCTTGCTCTGCAAAATTAAGCATAATGGGAAGTCCGTTTTGAGAATTGCAGATAGAACCTCCTCCTTCAACAATTTGTATCTGAGGCATTGCAACTACCTCAATCCAGACTTCTGCAGAAGTTGTTTGATCGCCATCATTAATATGCAGCGTATATGTTTGACTTTGTTGGGCAAAAAGCTGTATTTGCTGTGCTGTGCCCAGTAAATTGCCGGCCTGGTCCTTCCACTGAATACTGTAACTTCCTGACCCACCGCTAACATTGGCGCTTAAAGTAAATGGCTCTCCTGTGCAAAGTTCCGTAGAGGTGGATAAAATGTTTGCCATTAGTGCACCACCGCTTACGAAAACCCAGGTAGAATCGGTATTGGATACACACGAGGTTCCAATATCAGTTACTGTAAATAAAAAGAGTGAGGTTTGCGATAACGAAAGGGTGGGGGTGTTTTGCAAGCTTGGGTTTTCAACAAGTGAAGCCGGTGACCAGCTGTAGGAGTAATTTCCCGAACCTCCGCTTGCAACTCCGCTTAGCAGGGTACTTTGACCTTTAAGAATAGTGATATCCGGACTGCTTAAAGCAACCGGGGAAACAGCAGTTTCAACCGTTGCATTTCCTTCCATATTTACACTGCACTGCGCTGCAGGATGTAACGCTGTTACTGAGTATTCTCCTGCAAGCGAAATGTTGTTAAATACTAATGTGCTTCCAGTTCCATTCAGATTCTGTCCGACCGGATATCCGTTGCGGCGCAAGGCATACACAACACCAGACTGCGACCCGCTTAATGTCAGGCTCAGAGGCTGGCTTCCACTGCATATAATACCTCCGCCACTGAAGTTGTAAATGTCAGGGATTGTTTTAACGCTTATTGTTAAAGTGTCAGTAACCTGATTAAGTCCGTCATTCACAACCAAAATATAATTGGTGCTGACTTGCGGGTTTACGACAGGATTGTAAATATTGGAAGTGAATCCAGGAGGATCACTGGTCCATGAATAATTGTAAGTGGATGTTCCACCCGAAGGAATGGCAAAAAGCCTGACGCTTTCACCCGGGCAGATTTCATTTTGACTCGAATACAGCTGAACGGCCAATGTTGTTGTACCGGGGTCGCTCACAAAAACTGCAACATAATCTTCTGTAATACCACAGCCGCTAATACCGGGATTAGCCCTAAGCCTGAAAATCGTAGTTTGGGACAGGGGTGTGGTGGTTGGTTGCAGCGCTTCTGGATTAAGAAGCAGGGATGATGGTGACCAGTCGAAAGTGTATGAAGTTTGACTGGATGTGATAGCTCCGTTCAAGGTAACCTGTCCGCCGGAAACGATGTATTTATCTGGGCCAGCATCCGCAATTACTTCTCCACCCTGAGCAATTACCGCATTTCCTCCCATGCCTTGATGACAGCCGGTGGCGGTTTCGGTTGCCCTTACAGTATAGTTTCCAGCCGAAGAATACAAACCAAACGACAAGGCCTGACCAGAGCCTGTGAGACTCATCAGCTCTTGTTGATTATGCCATAAACCATACCTTATTCCTGTTTGTGAACCCGATAAGCCAACCGGAAGCTGCCCACCGGTATGGCAAATAGTGCCTCCACCGGTAACACTAAAAACCTGTGGAACATTGTTGACAATTACGGTTGTTTCAGCACTTACCACATTTTGACCATCACTTACTGTTAATATATAAGTTGTTGTTTCGGATGGCTCGTGCTGTGGTGATTGTTCCCAGGAATAGAAACCCGATGGAATTGAAGTCCAGTAAAATGAATAGTTGCCATTTCCTCCCGAAGCATATCCGTTGAGCTGAATACTGTTTCCTTTGCATACAGCTGATGCAGAAGCACTGGCGGTAGCCTGCAGCAGATTTCCCGACACGAAAACTGTCATTTCATCAGCGTTGCTGATACAGCCGCTCTGATTATCAGTGGCTTTGACGCTAAATATTGTGGTCTGCTGCAATGGTAAGCTAGGTGTTGAGGCAGCATTGGGCTGCACCACCTGCGAAGCCGGATGCCAGGCATAGCTGAAATTGCCAGACCCACCAATTGCAGCAGCCATTAACTGTGCTGTTTGTCCGGTCAGTATTGTTTGATCGTTGCCTGCATGTACCTGAGGAATTTGTATTGTTTGTATCTGCGCGGTTCCACTCATCTGTGAAGTGCACAAAGTAGTGAGGCTCAATGCCTTTACCTGATAGGTTCCAACATTTGTAAATTTCCCAAAATCCAACGGACTGCCATTGCCCGAACGAATGTGCTCGGTTGCATTTCCATTATACCAAAGTGTATAGAGCGCTGAAAGTTGCGAATTGCTCAATCCGATGGATTTGCCTTCTTCTCCGGCACAAAATGTACCGCCTCCACTGATGTTGTAAACCTGTGGTAATGCTCTGACTTCAATAATAACAGAATCGGTTTTCATGGTAAAACCATCAGATACTGTTAGCCTGTAGGTAGTAGTGATATTTGGACTTACTGATGGATTGTAAACAGACGACTGAAAGCCTGGAGGATTCGATTGCCATTGGTACTCATAATTGCCCGAGCCACCAGTAGCCAGTGCCATAAGCTGAACCTCAGCTGAAGGACATACCGAGTAACTTGATGCAGATAGCTGAAGGTTGATGCTGTTTCCACCAGAAACAAACACAACAGTCTCAGAGGGGTTGCTCTGGCAGGATGTGGTTTGATCTGTTACAATCAGCCTGAAAACCTGTGTTTCGAACAAGGGTAAGGTGGCAGCTGTGGATGAATTGGGATTGATGATATATATTGTTGGTGACCATGCATAATGATATTGGCCTGAGCCTCCTGAGGCTGAACCATTAAGAATAGCGTTTGTCCCGCTTACAACAGTTTGATTGTTACCAGCAATAGCATTTGGTCGCGGGTGAATGGCAATAGCCGCTGCACCCGTCATTGACTGCTGGCACTGGCTGCTGTTATTGGCAGCTGTAACAGTGTAATTGCCCTGTAAACTTTGAGCACCAAACTGAATACTCTCACCAGTGCCACTTCGCGAAGCAATTGCCTGATTATTAAGGTAAAGGGTATAGGTAACGCCGTTTTGCGAACCTGATAATCCTATTTCAACCCCGGAGCCTCCGGCGCAATAGCTTCCACCTCCTGTAACATTGAATGCCAGCGGAAGCTGGTAAACTGTAACTGTGGCCGATACGTTTACAGTATTTACGCCATCAGATATTAAAACTGTGTAGGTAGTTGTTTGTGTTGGATTTACTGTTATCTGAGACGAGCCTGAGCTAAAACCTGCAGGATTTGATGTCCATAGGTAGCTGTAAATTCCTGAGCCTCCTGTTGCAGTTGCCATTATGGTTACAGGGTTTCCGGCACAAACTGAAGTTTCGCTGACGTTGATAGCGGCACTTAACGGGCCACCAGCAACAAATACCATCATCGAATCGGGTAAACTTGCGCATTGAGAAACCAGATCGGTAACCGAAACCCTGAACAAGCGCGACTGAAACAGTGGAATTGTTGAACTAACTGCCTGCTGGGGATTTACTACAAAGGCCGAAGGTTGCCATTGGTAGCGATAAGTCCCTGATCCGCCAACTGCCTGTGCCTGAAGCTGAGCTGCTGTTCCGGATTGTATCGTTTGATCCTCGCCGGCAGTTAACTGCGGAACCGCATTCTCAATTACCTTTACACTTCCGTTGATTTGAATACTGCAGCCTGTTTGAGCCTGTGTTGCTTTTACAGTGTAGAAGCCGGTTTCGGAAATTGTGCCAAAACTTACACTGAAACCTGTTCCGGCAACTGTTTTACCTGTGGTAATGCCATTGCGGAATAATTCATAGATGATTTGAGTTTGCGAGGAAGCCAAAAATATTTCAGGTGCCTGATTGCCTGAGCAGTATGCTCCTCCGCCAAGCAAGGTTTGCTGATTGGGAAGCGGGTTAACAACCACATTAACTTCATTGAGCATATTGATTGCACATCCGGTTGATCCGTTGATCGCCCTCACGGTATAACTGCCCGGCTGTGTAAAAATCCCAAAATTGATAGCAGAGCCTGTTCCAGGCAACACTATGCCTGTTCCAAGGCCGTTGCGAAACAAATGATAAGAAATTGAAGTTTCAGAACTTTGTAAACCAATGGAAACTCCTTGTCCGCCCTGACAAAATGATCCACCTCCGGTTACTTGTTGCAGGGTGGGAGTGGGGTTGACAAAAAGCCTTGCAATGTTGCTGATCTGCGGGCAGTTTCCGTTCACCACTTTGCATCTGTAGCGGAATCCATTCATACCGGTTGTGGTGAAAACACTCAAAGTGCTACTATTGGTGCCACTATAAAAAGCATTGTCAGTAAGGTCAAACCAGCCATCTCCAATGTTTTCCTGCCATTGGTAACTGCTTGCATTCAGAGCCGATAAAGTGAAATTTGCAATATCATTTTTACATACTGTCCGGTCGGGCGGTTGCAAAACTATAACCGGCGGTTCGTTTACGCCCAGAATGGCATCCTCGCTGGTGTCGCTGTTGCCTTGACCATCGAAAACAATACAACGGTATTTATAGCCATTGAGACCAAGATTTGCATCGGTAATCGTAAGGATAGGACTTGTGAAACCGGATGCATAAGCAAAACTCGCATCAATATTGTACCATCCAATCCCATCGTTTTCCTGCCACTGATAGGCTATCGTGTTGAGCGCTAATACATAAAACCTTGCAACGCCACCGTTGCAAACGGAGGTATCGGCTGGATGTCCGATAACAACAGCTTGCGCTTTTGTTGCTTTAACTGGAATGATTCCAGGCAAAAACAACAAAAGGAAAAATAGGCGCATAAGCCAAACAGTCAGAATTTTATACTCTCTCAACTTCTTAAATCTATCCGTTCATCATAGCAGTATGTATTCTTCAACACCTGATATTAACATGATTTTGAAATCCTAAAAGGATGGTGTAATTCAAAATAACATTTCAAGTGTTTGATTATCAACTTGAATGCCTGCTCTCATGAATTGGTTGCTTTTAGGGGAATTGAATGACTCAAAGATAGTGAAATCAACATATGGTTATGTTAATGGCGTTTCAACTTTTTATAAACAGTTGAATGTTAATTCCATTCATTGATTATTGTCTGGAAATACTCAATAATTATTTACGATGCCGGTCATGCGGTGTTTCGGCTTTGACGAACAATGCCGGTCAGGCAAAGTTGCAATTAACAAAAATCACTAACTTTGCTCAAAGTAATTCAGTGCACTCAGCGAGTGCGGAAATCATTAGCTTTCCTACTGAGATTAACTTTGGTTATCGCTTTAATGCAGCGCAAACACCCGTAAACCGGATATGAAAACAAAAAAAGAAATTATTGATAATTGGCTGCCACGCTACACGGGACAACCACTTGAGGCTTTTGGTGAATACATTTTGCTCACCAACTTTGCTCACTACCTCGAATTGTTTGCCGAATGGCACAATGTGCCCATAGTTGGGCAAGACCACCCGATGCCATGTGCAACTGCCGGCGACATCACAATGATTAATTTTAGTATGGGCAGTGCCAATGCTGCTACCATCATGGATTTGCTTGGAGCCATTCATCCAAAGGCCGTGCTGTTTTTAGGGAAATGTGGCGGACTGAAGAAAAAGAACAAAGTTGGCGACTATATTTTGCCAATTGCAGCTATACGAGGTGAAGGTACCTCCAATGATTATCTGCCTGTGGAGGTTCCGGCATTACCGGCATTTAGCCTGCAAAAGGCAATTTCGGCAAGTATACGTGACCACGGACACGATTATTGGACCGGTACAGTGTATACTACCAACCGGAGGGTATGGGAACACGATGACGAATTTAAGGAGTACCTGGTAAAAACCAGAAGTATGGCTGTGGATATGGAAACAGCAACCATTTTTGTTGTTGGATTTGCCAATGAAATCCCAACAGGTGCGCTGTTACTGGTTTCAGATCAGCCAATGGTTCCCGAGGGGGTGAAAACTTCCGAAAGCGATCGTAAAGTCAACAGGCGCTTTGTTGCCGACCATATCCGTATCGGAATTGATGCATTGCAGCATCTGATCAATAACGGCGTTACTGTGAAACATCTGCGATTCTGATTCAAAGTGACTTACGAGCAAATAATCAGTAATATCCGAAACAAGGTGTTTCACCCCATTTATTTTCTGATGGGTGACGAGGCATACTTTATTGATATGATCACCGAAATGCTCGAAACGCATGTTCTTGAAGAAATGTATCGTGATTTTAATCAACTCGTGTTGTATGGTCGCGATGTGGATGTAATACAAATTGCGCATCAGGCGCGTAGCTTCCCGATGTCGGGTAATTATCAGCTGATTATCGTAAAGGAGGCTCAGGATGTAAAGGATATAGAGAAGCTGGAGCCGCATATAGGCAATTTTCCTCCCAGTACTATTTTGGTTATCAATTACAAGTACAAGAAAATAGACGGTCGCAGAAGTTTTGCCAAACTAATTGATAAAACCGGTGTTCTGTTTGAGGCAAAGAAAATCAAGGATCATGCAGTACCTGAATGGATTATCAAATATCTGCAGGGCAAAAAGTACAGAATAGGCCCCAAGCCGGCACAGATTATTGCCGATTTTCTGGGAAATGACCTGCATAAGGTGCGCAATGAGTTGGAAAAATTGATGATCTCTCTGCCTGCTGGCAGCGAAATAACTGAGGATGACATCGAAAGAAATATTGGTATCTCAAAGGATTTCAATGTTTTCGAACTTCAAACGGCGATTTCTAAAAAAGATATTCTAAAAGCAAACAGAATAATCAATTATTTTGGCAATAACGACAAGGATAATCCCGTGATAAAAACCATTGTGCTATTGTATGCCTATTTTGTTAAAGTGCTCAAGGTACATTATTGTCATGATAAGTCGAAGAACGGGATTGCCAGCGTATTGGGAGTTAATCCTTTTTTTGTGGAAGAATATTTGATTGCAGCAAAAAATTATAGTCCGCAGCGCCTTGCCGAAATTTTTTCATTGCTCAGAGAGTATGATTTAAAAGCCAAAGGCCTGGGAAGTAATAATATGCCTGATGCTGAATTATATAAAGAGATGTTGTATCGGATTATGCACAAAAGCTAACATCTTACGATCAACGAAATGAATTTCAGCGTTTATTTTATTAATCGATTAATAATTATTCACCTTCCATTTGCAGGCCATGTTGTTCCATTTCCTGATACCAGCCCGGATTTCCGGTGAGGAAACCGCTGGTAATAAGGTAAAATTGTTCCGGAGCTTCGGCGTGAACCCAATGCGAGGCGCTTTCGATGGTCATGATTTCGGCATAGGGAAAACCCTTTCTTATTTCAGCATAATCTTCCGGTAAAATATAATCAGACTGGCCACCTCTCACAAACAAACATGGCTTAATGTATGGTGACACAGGTGAAATGGCATCGAACATCTGATGCAGGTTTTTGGAGATTCCTTCGAGATTGATGCGCCATTCAAGAAGGTTTTTCTCTTTCCAATGCAGATTTTTCATCAGAAATTGCCTGATTCTGACATCGGTTATGCGCTGTGCGAGTTGCTGTTCAATCTCGCTTCGCGAGTTGTACCTGCTAAGGTCGGTGTTTTGCATTGCCTCAATGATATTGCGGTGATGTGGCCTGCTGCCATAGGCTTTCAGTCCTATATCTACCACAATCAGTCGCTTGACAATGGCTGGGTTTTCAAGGGCGAAACGCATGGCAACTTTGCCCCCCATGCTATGTCCGAGCAACAATGTCTGTTCCAGGTTTTCCTGATCTATTAGCTCAAGCAGGTCATCAGTCAGGGCAAGATAATTAAAGACATCACTATGTGAGGATTGACCGTGGTTCCGCTGGTCGGGAATAATTACATCAAAGCCTTCATCGGCAATGCGTTTGCCATAGCTGACCCAATTATCGGAAATCCCAAACAATCCATGAAGTATAATCAACGGTTGCGCTCCTTTGTCGCCATAACGCCTGTAAAATAATTTCATAACTGCCAATTAAGCCTGCAAAGGTACAAGCTAATCTTATTATACAGCAACCGATATTTAGGGTTTTACCCTTATACTGACGTGAAAGGCATGTGTCAATGCACTAATCTTGTTTTAATATGCAGAGGATTGTTTATCCCGATTCTGACTCCATAATCTCTTTGTGCATCGCTGCGATTCTTCGTGTAATTTTGTGAAATAGCTATTACACAAAGTGCCACCGAGAAGTCATAGAGTTTCACAAAGAAAAAAATGATTGTATTGAACTATAGTGGGGCATTTATTGGCGATTAATCATCCAAATGGAGTTCAGCTCCAGTGCCACTCAGTTTGAAGTACCTGCGTAAACCATACACCCCCAGATAGGCTAAAGGAGTATCAAACAGTGCCATCATTACCTTAAACAGAAAACCATTCGCCAGCAGCATCCCAAACAATTCCCAGGGGATTACCCCAAACGAACAAAGTAACGACAGCACGGTAAAGGTATCAATGAACTGGCTCGTAAAGGTGCTGAGGTTATTGCGCAGCCAGAGGTATTTGCCGCGGGTGAGTTTTTTCCAGAAATGAAATACCTGAACATCAATAAATTGTGCTGCCAGATATGCCGCAAGCGATGCTCCAACTGCGATAAAGGTATAGCTGAAAGTCTTGCGGAATTCTTCATCGCTCAGTGGCGACCAGTCGGTGGCCGGTGCCACGGTAGATACCATCACAATGAACAAGGCAAAAAAGCTGGCAAACACTCCTGCAATAACCAGATTGGTAGCCCTTTTCTTTCCGTACACTTCCGACACTATGTCGGTAATGAGAAAAGTAACAGGATAGGCAATGATTCCAACACTCAATTCAAACCGGAAAAGACCCAAGGGATTCCAGTGAAAAAATTTTTGGAAAATAAGGTTGCTTGTTACCAGTGAGGTAATGAATAAAGATCCCAGAATGAGATAAAGCAATTCAGCCTTGCTTCTTTTGTCAGCAGAAATACTCATAACCTACTTGTTTGATGGATTACAGCCATGCCCGAAATGCACTCACAGGCATGGCTGTCAAGCTTGAATTAATTTTGTATCAGCCTTTGTATGCTGGTAAACCGGTAACATCATGTCCGGTAATCAACAGGTGAACATCATGTGTTCCTTCGTATGTTATAACAGATTCGAGGTTCATCATATGCCGCATCATCGGAAAGTCGTTCGTAATGCCCATAGCACCTAATACCTGACGCATCTCTCTGGCAATATTCAATGCCATAGCCACATTGTTGCGTTTGGCCATTGAAACCTGAGCGGGTGTTGATTTTCCTTCGTTACGCAATACGCCAAGACGCCATGCGAGTAATTGGGCTTTGGTGATTTCGGTAATAGCTTCAGCAAGTTTTTTTTGTTGTAGCTGAAAAGCAGCAATTGGTTTACCAAACTGTTGCCTTTCCATTGCATAGCGCAAAGCGGAATCGTAACAATCCATTGCTGCACCAATAACTCCCCAGGCAATTCCGTAACGAGCTGAGCTCAAACAGCTAAGCGGGCCGCGAAGTCCTTTAACGCCGGGTAATAAGTTTTCTTTGGGAACTTTCACATTGTCAAATACCAGCTCTCCTGTTACTGAAGCGCGCAGCGACCATTTTCCGTGTGTTTCGGGAGCTGTAAACCCCGGCATTCCTTTTTCTACGAGTAAACCATACACTACACCCTGTTCATCCTTCGCCCAAACTACAGCAACGTCGGCTATTGTGGAGTTGGTGATCCACATTTTGGCACCATTCAGCAGATAATGATCGCCCATATCTTTAAAACGGGTGATCATACTCCCCGGATCAGATCCGTGGTTGGGCTCGGTTAATCCGAAGCAGCCAATCATTTCGCCGGTTGCCAGTTTAGGCAGAAATTTGCGCTTTTGTTCTTCAGAACCAAAAGAATAAATAGGATACATTACCAAACTGGTTTGAACCGATGCCATGCTTCTTACGCCTGAATCGCCTCTTTCGAGTTCTTGCATTATCAGTCCGTAGGCAATATAATCCATACCTGCTCCACCATAGTTTTCTGGAATAAAGGGTCCGAAAGCTCCAATCTCGCCAAGTTCGTTGATGAGATGGCGCGGAAATACCGCCTTTTCATAGTTCTCTTCAATAATGGGTTTAACGGAGCGGTTTACCCAGTCGCGCACTGCGGCACGCACAATTTTGTGTTCTTCGGTAAGCAGGTCGTCAAGCAGGTAATAATCCGGGGCGTTGAATTGACTCGTCATATGCATGTTGTTTTGGTTAAATTGGCTATAAAATTACTGTTTTCAGCTTTACTTATTAGATTTTTTTGTGTCTCTGGAGTCTGTATTTAAAATTTGACGCTTGGGTTGAAGTCTGTTTAATAAAAAAGTTCCTGCAACCGGATATTGAAATAATCCTGAAGATTTGTGCGTATTGACCGGTTTTCAGGTATGATTAATGTTTCTGTGAAAGATCATTCGCACAAATGCACCTCCTTGCGCTTTATTGCCAAGCTGAATTCTACCCGAATGAGCATCAATAATCAGCTTAACGGCCGCGAGCGAAAGCCCGGTACCATCTTTCAACATGAGGTTTTTGTTTTGCATGAAATCGTTCAGCGAATCTAAAACATCAGCAGGAAACCCAAAGCCATTGTCGCTGATTTCAAGCTCAACACTTTGGTTTTCATTTGTTTTTACTGTCACTGCAATTTGTCCGTTTTTCGGAAGGTGGTAAGCGGCATTTTCCAGAATCACACTTACACAACGCCGCATCAGATCGCTGTCGATAGGTAGCTGAACGGATTCATTTTCAAGGGAAAGACTAACTTTGATCTGTTTTTCGGCAAATACCTCTGTTAGTTCAGAAATGGCCAGCTCAACAGGAATGTGCAAAAGCGACTCATGCATATCGGGTAAATGTATACCTGATTGCAAAGAGGTGATCAACAATGCTGTTTCGGAGAAACGTGCCAGGCGCTGTGCTGTTTGCATCAGTGCTTCTATATATTCACGCTGATTTTGATCGAGTTGGGTGTCGGATAGCATTGAGGTCAAACCAATGACGCCATTGAGTGGCGAACGAAGTTCATGACCCATAATAGACAGGAAATCGCTTTTGGCTTTATCCAGCCTTGCCAGTTGTTGGTTGGCCTGCCGGAGTTGCTCGGTGCGCTGCTGAACCTGCTCTTCCAGATTGCTGTTTAAGGCTGCCAGTTCCTTTTTTTTGGAAAACAATTCCAGATGAGTTTCTACCCTCGCCATCAGCTCAGCACTGTTGAAGGGTTTTGTAACATAATCGCTGGCTCCCAGACTGAATCCTTTCAGCACACTTTCGGTATCTGTTTTAGCTGTTAAAAATATAATCGGAACATTGGCTGTTTTTTCATTCATCCGTAGCTTCTGACACACCTCGTAACCATCAATTTCTGGCATCATGATGTCGAGCAAGATAAGATCAAAATTATGATTATCAGTAAGTTCAAGTGCTTTGGCGCCAGAAGTTGCATATGCGATCTGAATATTTCGCATAGCCAGCATGTTTCCTACAATCTGTATATTCCGGGGGTTATCATCAACAATTAAAATTGTTTCACTGCTCATAGTGTGGGATTGTTTTAAACAATTTAATCCAGTTTATCATAAGTGCCAACCAGGGTTTTAAATTCATTCATGGTTCGGTTAATTCGTTCAATGTCAAACGATTCAACTTCTGAAATAAGTAAGGCGCCCAGATGTTGAAGCCTTTTGCTTTGGTGTATCCTTCCAAAATTCCGCAGCTCGACTGCAAAATGCCCGATGTCTTGTATTATTTGTCCCTGATGGGCTTTGATAAACAACTGCATTAGCTTGTTGAAGCTATCTTTGTCATAGATTGAAAAATCCGGATGATCTTTTGGAATTTCTGCTGATAGTTCCTTTGCTGATGTTGATTGATTGCCTTTCAGATATCCGGTAAACTCGTCTAATTGTTCGGGAATGTGAAAAACTTTGCCGAAATATTGCACTGCATTCGATTCGTGCATCAATCCATAAATCAGTAAAATATTGGTTTGGTTAACTTTGAGCAAGGATCTGAATTCTGATTGTGATTCAGGGTAACTTGCATCCCAAAGTACAATTTCATAGTCAATTTTCAGGAAATAGTTTTTCAGATCAAAGTCACGGTCATATACATCGCTCACAAGGTGGAGTTTGCGAAGTACTTCATCCACAATGGTTTTTAACTGGTTGCTTTTGGTTACCAATGCCATTGTTGGATGGGCTGTGTCTTCAGTTTTCAGGCCTGGAAACCGAAGTGAACTTCTGTATCCCTGAACATGGACATCTTTAAAGTACACCTGAAAACGTGTACCCTGGCCTTTTTCGCTAACAACACCAATCGTTCCATTGAGCATTTCTACCAAACGATGCGTTATTGCCAGGCCTAAGCCTGTTCCCCTGTGCATATTTTTTGCGTTGTGTGCCTGATAAAATGCTTCGAAAATGTGTTCAAGATCCTCTTTTTCCATGCCAATGCCAGTATCCTCCACGATAAGGACAACATCCACTCTGTCATCGCTGCTGAAATCGGCTGAAAGTTTCACATGAATGCTCCCTTCCTGCGTAAACTTGATTGCATTACCGGTAAGGTTCAGCAGTATTTGGCGGAAACTCCCCTCATGCATCATAACGGCCGATGGGAAGCTGTTATCAACTTCCACGATAAGTTCTATGTTTCTGCTTTCACATTCGTACGAAAACATACGTTTTATCTCATCCATAATTGCCAAAGCGTTCATGGGGGCTAACACAGGCTCCAGTTTGCCGGCTTCAATTTTTGAGAGGTCCAGTATATCTTCAATCAGCATCAGAAGGCTTTTGCCGTTGAGTTGTATTATCTCGAGGTAATGATGCATTTGCTGATCGGGGGTTTTGGCTGCCAGTATTTCAGCAAAGCCGATCACCGAATTCAATGGAGTTCTTATTTCGTGGCTCATATTGGCTAAAAACTGGCTTTTAAGTCTGCTGCTTTGCTCGGCTTCCTGCTTGGCGACCAAAAGTTTTTCGGCATATTCGCTTAACTGAATCCGGGCATTTTCAATTTCATGGTTTTTTTCGAGCAACATACGGTTGGCTTTGGCTTTAAAGCGGAGCACAAACAGTAATACCATCAAGGCTGACAACAGCAGTAAAAGTCCGGCAATGATTATCAC
>Ga0116204_1001076_pt1 | contig 15388 bp, 30 predicted proteins | sample LakKivwa52mmetaG_FD_94481 | JGI IMG/M metagenome (GOLD analysis project Ga0116204, IMG submission 94481) | Anoxic lake water microbial communities from Lake Kivu, Rwanda to study Microbial Dark Matter (Phase II) - Lake Kivu water 52m metaG | ecosystem: Environmental > Aquatic > Freshwater > Lake...
TGTAAAAGTAATTGTGCCCATGATTAGGTTAAAAGAAGAAGTTGAATTTTGGAAAGAATTAATTCAAGATGCATTTGATATAGCTGGAGCTGAAAAACCAGAAGTAGGTATTTATTTTGAAACTGAATCAACATATGAATTTTATGAAGATTATAAAGATTTAGATTTCGCTATAATCGGTTTAAACGACTTAATTGAAGAGATAACCGACGATTATAATCGTTATGATGAATTAACAAAAGAAGAATTCTTAGATATTTTTTGGCCACATTTAAGAGATTTGCATCAATATTTACGCACATATTTGTTACAAGTTCGTCACATGGTGAGTGGAAACCTGTTAAAAAACCCAGAAATTTTCAAGAAATTTCTAGCATCAGGTTTTAGAGAATTTTGTATTCCTGCTCAGTTCATCAGGTGTTGCGAAGCTAGCATTGACAAATATACGAGAACTAGAGGATCATTTATCGGGGTTGCTGCACAAAGATTTGAGAGAAAAATGATGCTCAAACAGCAAGAAGAACAGATGACCGATATAGAAAGACTTATGAGAAAAGTTGAAAAACTCAAACTAAGAAAACAAAGACGAAAAGAAAATAGAGAGAGATTTCTTAAAAAGCAAAAATTAAATAAATCATTAATACCAGATAAGAGTGATCAAGAATCTGATATATGAGAAGTTTATTATAGAAAAAGCCTAATTTCCCTTGCTTTTTCTTTTTTTTTAATATATAATTGAAACGCTCGTGTAAAAACGAGTAGGCTGTGAAATGGAAGGTTGTTGACACACGGATAGCCGTTGTCTACGTGTTAAGTTTTTCCATGGAGCAAGTCTATACAAGATTATAGGCGAAAGGAGCTATTAAAAATGGCAAAAGATGTTATTAAAATTCGTTTAAAGGCTTACGATCACAGATTACTTGATCAAGCTGCTAAGAAGATTGTTGAAAGTGCTCATAGAACAGGAGCAACTGTTCAAGGTCCAATTCCTCTTCCAACAGAAAAGGAAATCTTCACAATCCTACGTTCACCACATGTTAATAAAGACTCACGTGAACAATTCGAACGCAGAACACACAAAAGATTAATTCAAATCATTGATCCAAACCCAAAAACAATTAGTGCTTTAATGGATATCGATCTTCCATCAGGAATCGACATCGTACTTAAAAAATAAAATTTATAGAAAGAGGTAAGAAGTATGGCCAAAGGAATCTTAGGTAGAAAACTAGGCATGACACAAATTTTCGATGAAAATGGTGTTTTAGTCCCAGTAACTGTCGTAGATGTTGCAGACAATGTGGTTCTACAACAAAAGACTATCGAAACAGATGGTTATGTAGCGACTCAAATTGGATTTGAAACAAAACGCGACAAATTAAGTAACAAGCCTGAACAAGGGCACGTGAAAAAAGCTAATACAGCACCTAAGCGCTTCATTAGAGAAATCCGCTTTAAAGAAGAGCTTAAAAATGAATTAGTGGATTTAGCGGTCGGTGACCTTGTATCTAATGAAATATTCTCAGTTGGAGAAGTTGTTGATGTAACAGGCACATCAAAAGGTAAAGGGTTCGAAGGAACTATTAAGAGACACAACCAAAGCAGAGGACCAATGACACACGGTTCAAGATATCATCGTGGACCAGGATCAATGGGTGCAATCAAAGGCAAGTTAAAAGGTAAGAATTTACCTGGACAAATGGGAACCGAACAAGTGACTATTCAAAACTTGAAAATTGCTGGTGTTGATAAAGAAAACCAATTATTACTTATTAGCGGAAGCGTACCAGGACCAAACAAGGGACTTGTTGTCGTGAGATCTGCTATTAAGTCAGCGAAGTAAGGAGGATTATCATGCCAAAAGTAAACTTATTAAATCAAACTGGAAGTAAAGTTGCTGATCTATCCCTATCCGATTATGTATTTGGTATTGAACCACATCAACAAGCTTTGTATGATGTAGTAAACGCTCAAAGAGCAGCAATGAGACAAGGTACGCACGATGTTAAAAACCGTGGTGAAGTATCAGGTGGTGGTAGAAAACCATGGCGTCAAAAGGGTACAGGTCGTGCTCGTCAAGGTTCTACACGCTCACCACAATGGCGTCATGGTGGAGTTGTCTTTGGACCAACACCAAGAAGCTATGCGATAAAGCTTAATCAAAAGGTACGTCAGTTAGCACTAAGATCAGCACTTTCATATCATGTTCAAAATGATCAAATGAAAGTTGTTGAATCAATCAAATTAGATACGCCAAAAACAAAATTGTTTAGAGAGTTCTTAACAACACTTGGAGTTGAAGGAAAAGTATTAGTGATTGCACAAGAGTTTGGTGAAAATGAAATTCTAGCAGCTCGCAATATTCCAACGGTAGCATTTGCTCAAGTAAACCATGTGAGTGTATATGATATTCTCAATTGCAAAACTGTCATCATTACTAAAGGTGCAGTTGAATCACTAGAGGAGGTATTGGGAAATGACTAAATATTACGACATTATCAAAGCTCCTGTTATTACAGAACAATCAACAAAATTAATCGAAAGCGAAAACAAGTATACTTTTAAAGTCGATCGTAAAGCAAACAAAATCGAAATTAAAAAAGCAGTAGAAACGATTTTCAATGTAAATGTGCTTTCAGTTAATACAGTTAATGTTTTACCTAAATTCAAAAGAATGGGTAAATATGAAGGATACAAGTCAGCTTATAAAAAAGCAATTGTTAAGTTAGCAGAAGGTCAAAAGATTGACGCCTTCAGCGTGTAAGTGAAAAATTAGAGGAGGTTTAACCAAATGGCGGTTAAAAAATACAAACCGACGACAAATGGACGTCGTAACATGAGTGTGTTAACATACGAAGAAATTACAACATCTACTCCTGAAAAATCACTACTTGAGCCATTCTCTCGCACAGGTGGACGTAATAACCAAGGTAAAATTACCGTTCGTCACATCGGTGGTGGTGCGAAAAGAAAATATCGTGTAATTGATTTTAAACGTAATAAAGATGACATTATGGGCAAGGTAGCTACAATTGAGTACGATCCTAACCGTAGTGCAAATATTGCTCTTATTCATTATGTAGATGGTGAAAAGAGATACATCCTTGCTCCAAAAGGATTAGTTGTTGGACAAGAGATAGTTTCAGGTCAACAAGTAGATATCAAGACTGGTAATGCAATGCCAATCATGAATATTCCTGTTGGTACAATTATTCATAATATTGAATTAAGCCCAGGTAGGGGTGGACAAGTTGCAAGAAGTGCTGGAGCATCAGCTCAAATTCTTGGTCGTGAAGACAAATACGTACTTGTTCGTTTACAATCAGGTGAAGTTCGCAAGATTTTAGGAACATGCCGTGCAACAGTTGGTGTTGTTGGAAATGAATCTTGGGAACTAGTCAACATTGGCAAAGCTGGTAGAACACGTCATATGGGTATTCGCCCAACAGTTCGTGGATCAGTTATGAACCCTAACGATCACCCTCATGGTGGTGGTGAAGGTAGAACACCAATTGGTAGAAAATCACCAATGACCCCATGGGGTAAGAAGGCTCGCGGTGTGAAGACTCGCGACACTAAGAAAGCGTCGAACGACTTAATCGTACGTCGTAGAACGAAGTAGGAGGAAATTATGGCACGTTCAGTTAAAAAAGGACCATTTTGTGATGATCATTTACTAGCTAAAGTTCAAAAACAAAATGCTGCAAACGAGAAAAAAGTGATTCAAACATGGTCACGTCGTTCAACGATTTTCCCTGATTTCGTTGGACATACGGTAGCCGTTTATAACGGAAAATCACATGTTCCTGTATACGTTACAGAAGACATGGTTGGACACAAATTTGGCGAATTTGCTCCAACACGTACTTATCATGGACATGGTAAAGACGACAAGAAAGCTAAGAAGAAGTAATTGGAGGAAAATGAGACATGGAAACTAGAGCAATAGCTAAAACCGTACGCATTACTCCAAGAAAAGCAAGATTGGTTATCGATCTTATTCGTGGTAAAGACGTTAAAGAAGCACAAGCGATTTTAATGTTTACACCACGTGCAGCTTCTCCACTAATTTTAAAAGTGTTAAACAGCGCAATCGCTAACGCTGAACACAATAATAATGCAAACGTTGAAAAATTATATGTTAAAGAAGCATTTGTTAATGAAGGTGTACGCCTTAAGAGAATGATGCCAAGAGCTAAAGGTCAAGGCGATATCATTCAAAAGAGAACAAGTCACATCACTGTTGTTGTGGCAGAAAAAGAGTAGAGGTGAGTAGACATGGGTCAGAAAGTTAATCCAATAGGTATGCGTCTAGGCATCATTCGTAATTGGGATTCAAAATGGTATGCTGATAAAGCAAACGTTCCATTCCTTGTTAAAGAAGATGCTCAAATTCGCGATTATCTAAATGAATTTTACAAAAAAGCTGCTGTTTCTCACATCGAAATTGAACGACTAAAAGGTAAAGGCGGAAAAGATCGTGTGAAAATCACTCTTCATACTGCTAAGCCTGGTATTGTTATAGGTCGTGATGCTGAAACAAAGAAAAAAGCAGTTGAAACACTTGAAAAATTAACAAAGAAAGAAATCGTATTTAATGTTGTTGAAGTGAAACGTCCAGAACGTGTTGCAACACTGGTTGCTCAAAGTATTGCTGAACAACTTGAGAATCGTGCATCATTTAGACGTGCACAAAAAATTGCTATGCAACGTGCACTCAAATCAGGAGCTAAAGGTGTTAAAACACTTGTATCAGGCCGCTTAGGTGGTGCTGAAATGGCAAGAAGCGAAGGATATTCAGAAGGACAAGTTCCTCTACATACACTTCGTGCTGATATTGACTATGCAACCGCAGAAGCAAATACAACATATGGTATCTTAGGAATCAAAGTATGGATTTATAATGGTGAAGTTCTTCCAGGACAAACACGCGAAGATAATCTAAGAAAGCAAGATGAAAGAGCACCACGTCAAGATCGCGAAAGACGTGCTCCACGTGAAGGTGGAAACCCAAACAAGGGTAAAGCTCGTGATAACAAAGGAGGCAACTAATTATGTTAATGCCTAAAAGAACAAAATTTCGTCGTCCTCATCGTGTTAGTTACGAAGGTCTAGCTAAGGGAAGAAATGAAATTCTCAACGGTGACTATGCATTAGTTGCTCAAGAGGGTGCTTGGATTACCAATAGACAAATCGAAGCAGCACGTATTGCGATGACAAGACATATGAAGAGAGTTGGGAAAGTATGGATTAACATCTTCCCACACTTAGCAAAAACAAAGAAGCCACTTGAAGTGCGTATGGGTTCCGGTAAAGGTGCTCCAGATCACTGGGTAGCTGTTGTTAAAGAAGGTAAAGTGATGTTTGAAGTTAATGGTGTTACTGATGAAGTTGCAAAAGAAGCATTACGTTTAGCATCTCACAAATTACCGATTAAGACTAAGATTGTAAAAAGAGGTGAGCAAGCGTGAAAGCGACTGAAATCAGAAAGATTAGTACACCTGATCTTGAAAAAAGAATCGTTGAGCTAAAAGCTGAATTATTCAACCTACGCTTTCAACTTGCAGTAGGACAACTTGAAAATACAGCTCGTATTAGCCAAGTTAAGAAGACGATTGCACAAATGAAAACAATCATCAGTGAACGTGCTGAATAAGGAGGATACCATGGAACGTAATAGTAGAAAAATTTATACGGGAATTGTCGTATCTGACAAAATGGATAAAACGATTACCGTGGTTGTTGACACATATAAGAAATCTCCTTTATACGGTAAACGTGTAAAGGTGTCAAAGAAATTTCATGTGCATGATGAAGAAGGTTTAGCAGGTATGGGTGACACAGTGACCATTATGGAAACACGCCCATTATCAAAGACAAAGAGATTCCGTCTCGTAGAAGTCGTTGCTAAAGCCGATTTAGTATAAGGAGGACATAAATCATGATTCAACAAGAAAGTAGATTAGTTGTTGCTGATAACAGTGGCGCTAAAGAAGTCCTTGTGATTAAGGTTTTAGGTGGAACCCGTCGTCGTTATGCTAATATCGGTGATATCGTTGTAGTAACTGTAAAAAAAGCAGCACCTGCTGGTATGGTAAAAAAAGGTGATGTTGTAAAAGCAGTTATTGTTCGTACGGTTTCAGGACTTCGTCGTATTGACGGCTCATACATCAAATTTGATGAAAATGCAGCTGTTATCATAAAAGATGATTTAAATCCACGTGGGACTCGTATTTTCGGGCCAGTGGCTAGAGAGTTAAGAGATAAGAACTTTATGAAGATCGTATCACTTGCTCCAGAAGTTTTATAAGGAGGTCTTGTCTATGTACATAAAAGCTGGAGACATCGTTACAGTTATCACTGGTAAAAAAGTAGATAAAGAAGTAACTGACAAAAAAGGTAAGACCACAAAGAAGACTGGCCGCGTCTTAAAGGTCTATCCTAAAACTGGCCGTGTGCTTGTTGAAGGAATCAACATGGTGAAAAAACATCAACGTCCAACTCAAGCAAACGACAAAGGCGGTATTATTGAAAAAGAAGCACCTATACATGTTTCTAATGTAGCAATCGTTGATCCAAAACTTGGTATTCCAACACGCGTTGGATATCGTGAAGTTGATGGAAAAAAAGTACGTTATGCTAAAAAATCAGGCGAAAGCCTTGATAAATAAGGAGTTTGAACAATGACAGAAATTAAACAAAAGTATGAAAATGTTGTCAAACCCGAACTGATTAAGGCATTCAACTATACTTCAGTGATGGAAGTACCAAGAATTGAAAAAATAGTTGTTAATATGGGTGTTGGTGATGCTGTCTTCAATCCAAAAGTCTTAGATGACGCTGTTGAAGAATTAAGAGCAATCACTGGTCAAAAACCACAGGTAACAAAAGCTAAAAATTCAATCTCTAACTTCAAACTTAGAGAAGGTATGGCTATCGGTGCTAAAGTAACATTACGTGGAGATAGAATGTACTATTTCCTTGATAAACTGATTTCAATTGCTTTACCACGTGTTCGTGACTTCAGAGGTATTTCTGCAAATGCTTTTGATGGTCGTGGAAACTACACAGTAGGTGTTAAAGAACAAATCATTTTCCCAGAAATCAGCTTAGATAAAGTTAAAAAAGTTCGTGGTATGGACATTGTAATTGTAACAACGGCTAAAACCGATCAAGAAGGACGTGCATTATTAGGTCTTCTTGGTATGCCGTTTAAGAAGTAAGGAGGCGTATTATGGCAAAGAAATCATTAATAATAAAAAATGAGAAACGTAAAGTGATTGTTGAACGCTATCGTGAAAAAAGACTTGAGCTAAAGGAAAAAGGTGACTATGCTGCCTTATCAAAACTTCCAAGAAATGCTTCAGCTACAAGAATTAGAAATCGTGATGCGTTAGATGGTCGTCCACGTGGCTATATGCGCAAGTTTGGCTTGTCTCGTTTAACATTCAGAGAATTAGCTCATAAAGGCGAAATTCCTGGAGTTAAAAAAGCAAGCTGGTAATTAGGAGGAAGAAACATGGTTATGACTGATCCAATCGCGGATATGCTTACCCGTATTCGTAACGCAAATAGAATGCGTCATGAAAAAGTAGAAATGCCAGCTTCACGTCTTAAGTCTGACATCTTAGCAGTACTTAAGAAAGAAGGCTTCATTACAGATTTTCAATCTGTAAAAGATGGAGTACAAGGCAAAATTGTAGTAACCTTAAAATACACAAAAACAAAAGAACGTGTAATTAAAGGTTTAAAACGGATATCGAAACCAGGACTTCGTGTGTATACTTCGGTTAATGATTTACCTAAGGTGTTAAATGGATTAGGAGTTGCTCTTATTTCAACATCTAAAGGTATTATGACTGATCGTGAAGCTCGTTTAGCTCAAGTTGGCGGCGAAGTGCTCGCATACGTTTGGTAATAAGGAGGAAATTATGTCACGTATAGGTAATAAAGTGATTCAAGTTCCTGCCGGAGTTACTGTAACAATTAGTCCAGAAAACTACGTTGTGGTTAAAGGTCCAAAAGGTCAACTTGAATTTCAATTCAACGAAAAATTATCCATTCATCAAGAAAGTCAACAAATTAAAATTTCTAGACCAAATGATGAAATATTTACAAGAAAAATCCACGGTACAACTCGTGCTCTATTATCAAATATGGTAACAGGTGTATCTACAGGATTTAAAAAGCAATTAGAAATTCGTGGTGTTGGTTATAGAGCTACTCTACAAGGCAACATTGTGAACTTAAGTTTGGGTTACTCACACCCAATTAATCTAGAAATTCCAGCAGGACTATCTGTCAGCATTCCAAAGAACACTGATATTATCATTGAAGGAGCAGACAAACAAATTGTCGGCGAATTTGCTGCTAAAATCAGAAGTTATAGAAAACCAGAACCATATCTTGGAAAAGGTATTCGTTATGTTGATGAATATGTTCCACGTAAAGCTGGAAAGACTGCTAAGTAAGGGAGGACATCATTATGATTAAAAAACTATCAAGTAATGTCACAAGACAAAAGCGTCATTTACGTATTAGAAAAATTGTCAAAGGAACTGAAGAACGTCCAAGACTTTCAATTTATCGTTCAAATACAGCTCTTTATGTTCAAATTATCGATGACGTAAAACAAACTACTCTTGTCAGTGCACGCAGTCAAGAATGTGGTCTTAACCATTCAAATATTGAAGCGGCTAAGGCAGTTGGTAAGCTTATTGCTGAGAAAGCTATTGCTAAAGGTGTAACTGCAGTTGTGTTTGATCGTGCGGGATATTTATATCACGGACGTATTAAAGCATTAGCTGAAGCAGCACGTGAAGCTGGCTTACAATTCTAAGGAGGTAAACGAAATGGCAAAAGAAAGATTCGTACAAGAAGAACAACAAGAAAATCAATTCGAAGAACGCGTTGTTTCGATTAACCGTGTAACAAAAGTTGTTAAAGGTGGTCGTCGTTTCCGTTTTGCAGCCTTAGTTGTTATTGGTAACAAGCAAGGTCAAATTGGTTTTGGTACTGGCAAAGCAGCAGAAGTTCCTGATGCAATCAAGAAAGCTGTTGAAGATGCTAAGACAAACATGATTACTGTTCCTATCGTTGGAACAACCATTCCCCATTCAATTACAGGAAACTATGGAGCAGGTAAGGTATTCCTAAAACCAGCTTCAGAAGGTACTGGTATCATCGCTGGTGGTGCGGTTCGTGCTGTATTCGAACTTGCTGGTGTTAATGATATCTTATCGAAGTCTCTTGGTTCAAGCACACCTATCAATATGGTTCGTGCGACATTCGCTGGCTTAAGAGAATTAAGAACAGCTGAACAAGTTGCTGCACTTCGTGGTGTAGATGTGTCGGAGTTGGTATAATGAAAATTCAAATTACATTAAAGAAAAGTCTAATAGGCCGTTTGCCAAATCAAGTTAAAACAGCACATGCACTCGGACTAAAGAAGATTCATCAAGTTGTTGTAAAAGAGTCTAATGAAGCCATTAATGGTATGATTAAGACGATTGCACATTTGGTGGATGTTCAAGAAGTAGCATAAGGAGGTAGAACCAATGTTAAACGAATTAAGACCCGTTGAAGGTGCCCGTAAGAACCGTAAGCGTTTAGGTAGAGGTCCAGGTAGTGGCACTGGTAAAACTGCAGGTAAAGGTAACAAAGGTCAACTCGCCCGTTCTGGTGGTGGTCCACGCCCAGGATTTGAAGGGGGCCAGCTTCCTTTCTTCCAACGTCTTCCAAAGAGAGGATTCAACAATGTTAATCGTAAAGAATTTGCAGTTGTTAATTTATCCGATCTAAATCTATTTAATGATGGTGAAGTCGTTACTCCAGAAGTATTAATCGCTAGAAATGTATTGAAAAAATTACAATCTGGCGTTAAAGTACTGGCAAATGGAACTTTAGAGAAAAAATTGACTGTTAAAGCTCATCATTTCTCAAAAGCTGCTGAAGCAGCAATCGTACAAGCCGGTGGAACAGTAGAGGTGATTTAAAGTGTGGTTACGTATTAAACGAATTCTAAGTAACAAAACTGTGATGCTAAGATTAGCATTTACATTATTCATTCTATTAGTTGTTAGAATTGCAAGTCATATTACTGTACCCCTTTTTAACGCCGATTCACTGACTGAATCATTTACAAACAGCTCATTCTTAGCTATCCTTAATAACTTTAGTGGTCAAGCTCTTGAACGTTTCTCCATCTTATCTCTAGGAATCTCTCCATACATTACGGCATCCATTGCTATTCAATTATTACAAATGGTAATTCCTTCATTTAAAGAATGGTCAGAACAAGGTGAAGCAGGAAAAGCTAAAATTAATCGTATTACACGTTACCTAGCGATAGCATTAGCATTTATTCAAGCATTCGCACTTATCATTGGTGTTATGGGTAACATGGGTGGAAACTTAATCCCATCTATTGAACCAGCAGATATTACGAAGTATCGTTATTTCTACTATATTTACATGGCACTTGTTATGACAGGTGGAACTGCATTAGCTATTTGGTTTGCAGATTTAATTACTAAAAAAGGTATTGGAAATGGAACATCCATTCTGATTACAGCGGGTATTGTTACCAGCTTACCATCGATGTGGACGACACTTTGGTCAAAATATTTCCCAGCTAGTGGAGCTACAGGTTGGGGTGTTGTAGCATTCATCGCTATTCTACTACTTTACTTTGGTATTTTATTTGGCGTTGTATATATGCAAATTGCTACACGGAAAATTCCGATTCAATATGCAAATCGTCAAGGTAAATCAGATTCTAATATTCCAATGAAGATTAATAGCGCAGGAGTTATTCCAGTCATCTTTGCTCAAACAATCTTAAGTATCCCATTAACCATTTTAGGTTTTGCAGGAACTCAAGCAGGATCATCAAACTTCGCTATTTGGATTGAAAATATCTTTAACTTCCAGTTACCTATTGGATTTATCCTTTATGTAGCACTCATTGTGGTCTTCTCATTCTTCTATTCATTCTTAACCATTAACCCAGAGAAGATAGCAAACAACTTATCGAAGTCAAATGCGTATGTACCAGGTATTCGTCCAGGACAAGAAACGCAAGACTTCATTGCAAAATTATTATTTAAGATCACTGTTATTGGTACAGTTTACTTAGTTGTCCTTGCTATCATGCCAATTCTAACATCCATTATTTTTGGATTTAAAGGAGCAGAAGCACAAGCAATTACAATTGGTGGTACCAGCTTGCTGATTATTGTTGGGGTAGCGATTGAAACAACGCAACAAGTTGAAACCGACGCGGCTCAAGCAGAATACAGTGGCATCTTTAAGTAAGTGGGTATAGATCAATGCGAATCATTATTATGGGCCCTCCTGGCGTAGGCAAAGGAACTGAGGCAGAATTATTGATCAAGCATTATAATATACCACACATTTCAACAGGAAATATATTTAGAGAATTATTTGTAACAGAACTTGAAATTGGCAAAATTGCTAAATCTTATATTAATCGTGGCGAACTTGTACCAGATGACATCACAAATGAAATTGTTCGCCAACGATTAGAAGATCAAGATGTTGCACAGGGATTTCTTTTTGATGGATATCCAAGAAATATTGATCAAGCGATAGCTTTCGATAAGCTTTTAAAAAATAAAAGTTGGAAATTGGACGCTGTCATTAATATTATCGGAGATGAAGAACTAATTATACGTCGTTTAAGTGGACGAAGAGTCTGTGTACAATGTGGAGCAATCTATCATGTAACGAACAAAAAACCAAAAATTGAAGGTATTTGTGACAAATGTGGTGGAAAACTAATACAACGTACAGATGACTTAGAAGATACTGTTCGTCGTAGACTCAAAATATATAATGAGCAAACAGCTCCGGTGGTTGGATATTACTTAGCATCAGGATCAATCATTAACGTGGATGGAACCAGAAGCATTGATGAAACACATCATGATATTATGAAAGTTTTAGGTGAGTAGATTGATACAAATCAAATCGCAACGCGAAATCGAGTTGATGCGAGAAGCAGGACGCATCTTAGATCAAACTAGACAAATGCTAAAAGAGCATATTAAACCAGGTGTTTCTACGTATCATCTCGATCAACTTGCCGAAAAATTTATATTAAGTCAAGGAGCAACCCCATCTTTTAAGGGTTATCATGGCTTTCCAGGGTCAATTTGCACGTCAATAAATGAAGTTGTTGTTCATGGAATTCCTTCAAAAAGAAAAATGCTTAAAGAAGGAGATATAATCACATTGGATTTTGGTGTTAACTACAAAGGTTATCATGCAGATTCTGCAACCACATATCCCGTGGGTAATATTCATCCAGACATCAAACAGTTGCTTGATGTGACAGAAAAGGCATTGTATATCGGACTTGAGCAAGCTAAACCAGGCAATCGAGTGTCAGATATTTCACATGCGATAGAATCATTTGTGAAGCCATACGGATATGGTATTGTCGAAGAGTTTACAGGTCATGGTATTGGAAGGGATCTTCATGAAGAACCTTATGTACCAAACTTTGGTAAACCACATGAAGGACCTGTGTTAAAACCAGGTATGACATTTTGTGTTGAACCGATGATCAATCTAGGCACTAAAAGAGTTAGAGTTCTAGCGGATAATTGGACAACCATAACATCAGATCATAAACCAAGTGCACATTTTGAGCATATGATTGTGATTACTGATTCTGGATATGACATTTTAACATCATTTAAAAAGGAGTGAATCTATGGCAAGAGAAGATTTAATTGAAGTAGAAGCTAAAGTAATCGAAGTACTACCAAATACAAAGTTCAAAGTTGAACTTATTCAAAATGGCCATATTGTATTGGCTCATGTTTCTGGTAAAATCCGCATGAATAACATACGCATTTTACCTGGTGATAAAGTAACCGTAGAGTTATCACCATACGATCTAACACGCGGTCGAATTACATATCGACGCAAATAAGGAGGAACCTTGATATGAAGGTAAGAGCATCAGTTAAAAAAAGAAGCGAAGACGATATCATCGTTAAACGTAAAGGCAAAATTTACGTCATCAATAAAAAAAATAAAAGACATAACCAAAGACAAGGTTAATGAGGAGGAACTATGGCAAGAATAGCAGGCGTTGACATTCCACGCGATAAGCGCGTCGTGGTCTCGTTGACTTATGTATATGGCATTGGGTTACCAACAGCCAAACAAATTTTAAAGGATGCTAACGTGAGTGAAGACACACGTGTTAAAGCATTAACTGAAGATGAAATGAACCGTATTCGTACAGAAATCCAAAAATACGTTGTTGAAGGTGACTTACGTCGTGAAGTTACACTAAACATTAAACGTCTCATGGAAATCGGTTCATATCGCGGAATCCGCCATCGTAAAGGATTACCTGTTCGTGGTCAAAATACTCGTAACAACGCACGTACAAGAAAAGGTAAACCAAAAGCGATTGCTGGTAAGAAGAAGTAAGGGAGGAATAAATCATGGCACGCAAAAAAACAACTAAACGTAAAGTTAGAAAGAATATTCCCCTTGGTGTTGCACATATTCATACAACATTTAATAATACAATCGTTACCATTACTGACATTGATGGAAACGCAATTGCTTGGAGCAGTGCAGGTGCACTTGGCTACAAGGGTAGTAGAAAATCAACACCATTTGCAGCACAATTAACTGCTGAAGCTGTGGCTAAAACTGCTATGGATAATGGAATGATTAAAGTAGAAGTTTCTGTAAAAGGACCTGGTCCAGGTAGAGAAGCTGCTATTCGTTCATTACAAGCAGCAGGATTAGAGATTACTGCAATTAGAGACGTAACACCCGTACCACACAATGGATGTAGACCACCAAAACGTCCACGTGGATAATTCTAAGGAGGGGTAACTTATGAAAGATTTAAAATTTGAAAAACCAACTGCAGTTGAAGAAGTATCAAGTGACGGTCACAAAGGTCGCTTCGTCATTAAACCACTTGAACGTGGATATGGGATTACATTAGGTAACGCGTTAAGACGTGTTCTACTTTCTTCACTCCCAGGCGCAGCTATTGTTAATGTTAAAATTGATGGCATTGAACATGAGTTTTCGACAATCGAAGGTGTCTATGAAGATGTCATGGGTATTGTATTGAATCTTAAAAAAGTCATCTTTGCTGTTGATTCTAATGAACCAGATTTTGAACAAAAACTCGAACTATATGCAGTGGGTTCTGGAAAAGTAACTGCAGCAGATTTTAATCATGTCGACGGTGTAGAGATTATCAACCCCGATCAAGTGATTGCAAATCTATCCGAAAATGGTAGATTATCTATGGAAGTCACTGTTCGTCGTGGTGTCGGATATGTTTCTGCCGAAAAGAATAAAATTCATAGTAAAAATGAAAAAAGTGTTATCCCCATCGACTCTATCTATACCCCAGTAACACGCGTTTCTTATCATGTTGAAAAGACAAGAGGAGATGCAGATGAACTTACACTAGACATTGAAACCAATGGAGCAATTGAAGCAAAAGAATCTTTAGCTTTAGCATCAAAAATGCTTATTGATTATTTCCAAGAAATCGTCAAGATTAGTGAAAGAGCTCAATCAACAGACTTTATCTTCGAACAAGAAGAAGAACCAACCAATAAGAAGTTAGAAATGAAAATTGAACAACTCGATTTATCTGTACGTTTATTCAATAGTTTAAAACGCTCAGGTATTTATACGGTTGCTCAAATCATTCGCTTAACTGAAGAAGATGTGATGAGATTCAGAAGTTTAGGTAGAAAATCTTTCAAGGAATTGAAAGAAAAACTATCTGAGCATGGATTAGAATTTGAAAACACATCGAATAAAGATTCGAAATTTCATTTAGACGATGAAGAGAAGGAGTAAATCATGGCTTATAGTAGATTAAGACGCAACAGCGATCAAAGAAAAGCTTTACTTCGTGATTTAGTAACAGATATCATTATTAATGAGAGAATTGTTACTACTGAAGCAAAAGCTAAAGAATTGAAAAAATTAGCTGACAAAATGATCACTTTAGCAAAAGAGGGTTCCTTAAGTTCAAGAAGACAAGCAGCAGAAACTGTACGTTTTGAAGATGTTAAAGAAGGACAAACTGCACTTCAAAAATTATTCGCTGAACTAGGACCACGCTATAAAGAGAGAGCAGGCGGCTATACACGTATTATCAAGACTGTTCCAAGACGTGGCGATGCTGCGCCAATGGCAATCATTGAATTTGTATAACTAACAAAAAAACAACACGAACAAGGAAACTATTTGAGTAAAACAGACACATAAATAAAAGGATAGAGTTATGTATAATGCATAGCTCTATTTTTGTTATATAACTGTATTAAGATAGGAGGTTTTAAATTGAGCGAGCGAAAGACAA
>Ga0116204_1001077_pt1 | contig 15379 bp, 8 predicted proteins | sample LakKivwa52mmetaG_FD_94481 | JGI IMG/M metagenome (GOLD analysis project Ga0116204, IMG submission 94481) | Anoxic lake water microbial communities from Lake Kivu, Rwanda to study Microbial Dark Matter (Phase II) - Lake Kivu water 52m metaG | ecosystem: Environmental > Aquatic > Freshwater > Lake ...
ACATGGTGAACGGGTAAGCTATCCGGGTGATGAGGTTATCCGCGAAATGTTTGAGAACGATATCAAAACCGGATTCACACTTCATTACGATCTACAGGGTCGCCTGTTGCGAAGTATTCCATTTGAGCGAGGACTTGAGGAAGGTTTGGCAATGCAATATGATACACTTGGCAATATTATTGAACTGACACGTTTCAAGCGTGGCTTTGTTGTGGAACGGGAACGTATTAACCGGCGCGATGCTGAAGGCAGGCAACAAGGTCCCTGGAAATGGTTTTACGAAAACGGTGTATTGAAAGCAGAAGGCATTTTCAGAAATGGTCTTCGAAACGGCATTTTCAAGGAATACGACCGGCAAGGCAATTTGAGGAAGATTGATAAATTTGTTGATGGCGTATTGCAGGAAAGTGCTGAGGAGGTTGCCCGCCTGGAGTTAAGACGCGATTATTTCCCGGATGGTAAAATCCGGATTGAAGCAACTTACCGGCAGGGAATACCCGAAGGAATTCGCCGTGAGTTCGATACCGAAGGAAATGTGGTACGCTCATTTACCTTCAGGAATGGTATTATGATAGCAGAAGGTGTGATAGGTGAGGACGGTCAGCGTCAGGGTTTTTGGAAAGAATACTATGCAGATGGTGCCATCAAATCAATCGGAAATTATTTGAATGGTCTTCGCGTTGGCGATTGGGAATATTTTTACCCTGATGGTAAACTGGAGCAAAGGGGCAGTTTTAACGATAAGGGTCTGCCGCAAGGAAAATGGCTATGGTACTATAGTTCCGGTCAGTTGATGCGTGAAGAAAATTATCGCATCGGACTGCGCGACGGTTTATTAACCGAGTATGATCAGATGGGAGAAATTATCGCGCAGGGAGAGTTTATCGATAACAAGGAAGAAGGTTTTTGGCGCATTAAAAATGGAAACTTTACCGAGGAAGGTGAATATGCCGAAGGGGAGCGAAGCGGAACATGGCAGCATTTTTTTGCCGATGGAAGCCTGGCCTTTGTGGGTGCTTTCGTTGAGGGTTTACCGAATGGAAAACACACCCATTATTTTCCGAACGGAAAGAAAAGCGAAGAAGGCAACTACCTGATGGGTCGAAAAAATGGCGATTGGAAAAAGTGGAATGAAGATGGAAGCTTGTTCATTACCATAGCATTTGTGAATGGAATCGAACGTGGTTACGACGGAGTCAATCTGCCTGATCAATTGATTGTTATTGAAGAATAGCGCCTCACTCTTTTGTTAATCCTGTCACAAAGACTTGTCTATTTAGTTGAAATAGTTAACTTTGCAGCGTGAATGTTAAACCAAACCATACTTTAGCTATGAAAAAATGGATGTTTTTGGCTGTTATTGCTTTTATGCTGACAGCATGTGGTGGCGGGCAAAAAGATGCTCAGCAAGCCCAAACTGATGAGCCGGTGGAACTAACCGTTGGCAATTTTAAAGAAATGGCAGCTGGCCTGGTAGGTCAAACTGTAAAAATCAAAGGAACTGCCGATCATATCTGCAAACACGATGGTAAAAAACTGTTCATCATTGATGTGGATATGCCCGGACGCGTAAAAATCGTTACTGGCGAGAACATGGCGGCCTTTAATTCAGAAAATGAAGGTCTTGACTTTGTTGTTGTAGGAACAATTGCTGAAACGATTATTGATGAGGCTTATCTTCAGGAATGGGAAGAAGAACTGAAGGCCGAAATAGAAGAGCACAAGCACCTGGAAGATGGTGAAGGCCATGGTGAGGAAGAAGACGATCATCATAGTGCTGAGGCTGCTTACGAACAAATTGCCAAGTACCGTCAAACAATGGCCGAGCAAGGTGTTGATAAATTGTCGTTCTATCATATTGTGGCCATCAGCTACGAAATTGTTGAAGAATAGAAGCATAAATTTCGAAACCTTTTCATCGAATTCTGTTAGAATATTTCCAAAAAACCAGGCATCTTTGTCTGGTTTTTTGATTTTGATCAGGCATTCATACTGAAATCAACATCCACAGTTATTTAATGATCTGTTAATCAAAGTACTAATCTTATAATACAACACTCTCACCTATGGCCTTTAAATGGAGAAAATGGAACCGGGCAATGCATCGCGATTTTGGTTATTTGTTTTTTGCCCTTACCGTTATTTATGCTCTTTCCGGTATTGCCCTGAACCATCGTTCCGACTGGAATCCGAATTTTATTATTGTCGAAAAAAGCATTGCTGAGCAACCATTTTCGGAACGTCCTGATAAAGAAGCAGTAATTAAGTTATTAAAGAAGTACGGTCATGATGATGATTATCGCAAGCATTATTTCCCTGAGGAAAACCGCATGAAGATTTTTCTGAAAGGTGGAGTTGCAATTGTGAATCTTTCAACCGGTAAAGGTTATCTGGAACAAACCCGCCGCAGACTAGTCTTCAGGGAAATGAATTATTTGCACTATAACCCTTCGAGGGCCTGGACCTGGATTTCTGACATCTTTTCAGGAGCACTTATTTTACTGGCTGTTAGTGGATTATTGATCCCAAGAGGCTCCGACGGTATCACTGGACGTGGTGCATGGCTTACTTTACTCGGTATTATTATTCCGCTTTTGTTTATCATTTATTATCTCTACTAGTATGACAGGACTTTGGCTCGCAATTATTTTTCTGGTTTGGTACATACTTGCAATGGTTGTATCTGAGTACTACGACGGACGCAGCCGTATTGGCCGACAATGGCTCTTTTTTATTTCGTTTATGCTAAGTCCTCTGGTGGGATTTCTGGCGGCATTGATAAGCCAAAAGCGGTAAGCCACCCAAGCCGGACACAAGCCATGAAGCCAACTAAGGCTTATCATTAAAATGAATTAAGACACAGAAAATTTGCTTAGTTTTTCACCAGCTTGCGGGTGTGGTGATTGATTCCATTGTTGCTGATACGAACCAGATACGTACCTTTTTGAAGATGCGATAACTGAAGTGACGTTACACTTCCCTGCGACCGGCTTCTCAAAAGCACACGACCACTTAAGTCAGTTAGTTCAATTGTCATGACATCACTAGCGCTTTCTGGCAGGTATATGAAAACCTCCTCTTTTGCTGGATTAGGCCCCAGGCTGAAGTAGGTTTCCTTGTTGATTTCGGGCTGACCAACAGTGATGCTCAAAACTCTTTCAAAGGTGTAATTTTCGGGATCTACTTGTATGCCAGACACTTGTTTTTCAACGGGTAAAACAAACTGTTTCAGGTTAGCATCTTGAAAAAGCCGGACAAGCTGATGTGTTCCATCTGTAAAATTAATTCTGTAAGTCATTGTCATTTTGAACAGAGGTGTGCTCGCGCTGGGTGTTTGGGTTACGTTCAAATGAAGGTTGTTTCCGGCATTGTACCATTCAATCGAGTAGCGGGGATAACCTTCACCATAGTACCACTGGCTGAAAAACTGATCAAAATCCATCCCTGTAGTTTGCTGGGCAACCATTTTAAAATCTTCCCCTGTGGCTACACTGTCGGCAAACTGAATCTGAAAGTTTTGCATAGCAGCAAAGAACAATGAATCGTTGTTTATTTCATGCCTGAGAACATGGATGATTGCAGCACCTTTGTCGTAGGACAAACGTCCGTTAAAAATGCGCCAAATGTTGTTGGGGTTGATTTCTGAGGGTGGAATATATACACTTCCTCCAGCCTGTGAAATAACGTTGTTTTGTGTATTTATCATAAATGACTGGCCGGCACTCCAGCCATTAAGCATTTCTTGTGCCAGAAAATTGCTGTATGTAGCAAATCCTTCGTTTATCCAGATATCACTCCAGGTGGCACATGTAACATTGTCGCCAAACCACATATGACCCAGTTCGTGTGCTATAAGGTTGAATGAAAAACTTCCCATTGTCGACATGGTTTGATGTTCCATTCCTCCTCCGAGCTGTGTAATGCAATGACCATATTTTTCTTCATAAAACGGATAGAGCGTAAATAAATCAGAGAATAACTCCATCATGGGAACTGTGGCATCAATGTTTGTTTTCTGCTGCGGAAGGTAATTGGGGTGATTATAAACGAAGTTTTGAATTAGCAATGAATCACCTTGCATAGCTGATGGTTTAGCATAGATATTGTATTCCTGATAGTCAGATACTGCGAAAGAAATCAGATAATATACTATCGGATACTTCGATTTCCATTCATAGCGTACTTTGTTGTTGGGAAGTTGCACTGTGTTGGTGAGTAGACCCTGTGAGCCTGCCATTGTTCCTGCGGGAGAGGTCAGGAATACCCAAACTGAATCGGCCTTGTCAGTAAGTACTTGTTTTACCGGAAACCACTCCTTGGCTCCAAAGGGTTCAGAAAGTGTCCATGTAACCGATTTTTGCCATTGACTGGAGTATGCATTCGTTACTCCGCGGAAAAATCCACCGGTGGGCGGTGTACCTGCATAGCTTATGCTTGCAACAAAGGATGCTCCCTGCGTTAATGGTGCAACCGGATACAAAACATTGTCTCCTACCCTGCTGAATTCGGTATAACTGATGCCATTAAACTGAAACTGGCTGATGTTGAGGGCTGGTATTAATTCGAACGCAAAGATATCGAGCAGCGGGGCAACAACTTTTCCATGTATATGAACCGTGCCTCCTACCTGCACCGAAGTATGCGAAACTTCGATGTCTAAATGATAAAATGTAACATCGTAGTTATGAACCAAAGGGCTTTGCCAATCGTTTCTATAGGCAAATCGGGTAATATCTTCCGGTTCGGGATAATGCCTGCAATAACGATTATGGATGTGATTATGTGACTGTTGCGCTGTGAGGGTGAACGAAATCAGTAAAATAACAAGCGTAAGTAAGCGTTTCATCATGATGTATAAAATAGGGTGTGTGATACAATCAACTATTTTTGCAATGCGCTAAAGTAATATTAGTAGCCGGAATACAGTTAAAAGAATGTAAGAAAGAAGAATGATCGAAAATAATAATATACTCGTAAGGCATATTGAGGAATTCTCAAGGAAGCATTTTCTTAACCGTTTATACAGGGGACTTATTTTTGGTTTTCTGCTCATCTCAACGGTTTTTCTGGTATTGAACTTCATTGAGTATCTTGCCTTTTTACCCTCCATGTTGCGAATGATCGCCTTTTTTGGCTTTGTCGGTTTGTTTCTTTTTGTTTTACTCTACTTTATCCTTTGGCCGCTTATTCAGCTAAACCGTTACCGTAAGTTTATGCCGCTGCGTGAAGCGGCGCTTATCATTGGAAAACATTTCCCTGAGGTGGCCGATAAATTGTTAAATACGCTTCAACTTGCTGATTTGCAAAAAATAAGCAATGAAGACAATGCCCTGCTGATCGAGACCATTCGCCAAAGAACTGAAAAGCTGTCTGTTGTCCCATTTTCAACCGCTGTAAATCTCAAAGCCAATTTGCGGTATCTGAAGTATGCCACTATACCCTTGTTGGTTTTAGTAGTGGCATGGCTTGTTTTTCCGGCTTTTATTACCAACCCAACCCAACGGATTGTTAAGTACGCTACCCATTTTGAGCGCCCACTCCCCTACTCTGTTGTTATTGATAATCAAAGGCTTGAAGTGTTGCAACATGATGATTTCGAATTGACAATCAGCCTGGAAGGACAAGAAATCCCTGACGAGTTTTTTATAGAAGCCAACAATATGCTGCTGCCTATGCAACGCAAAAGCGTAACTAATTTTAGTTACACCTTTAAAAGGGTTTCTCAGGATGTTCTTTTCAGAATTAAAGGAGGAAGTTATAATAGTGCAGTAAATCAGCTGAGGGTCTTCCCTAAGGCACTTTTACTGGCCTATGAGGTTGGCATTAGCTTTCCGTCCTATATGAGACGACCCACTGAAAATCTTCGTGACATTTCCTATTTTGCGGTGCCAGCTGGATCAGTCTTGTCATGGAGGTTTTATACAAGAGATACTGATGCATTGGATATTCTTGTTGATTCAAGTTCTGTTGAAGCTATATACGAGAAGAGCAGCTGGTCATTTTCTCAGACTATAATGAATTCCAGCAGTATATTGATCCAACCTCGCAACGAGTTCCACATACGAGCCGACAGAATGAAGCTGTATGTTGATGTCATCGAGGACGAATTTCCCACAATTGGCGTAAATCTTTTTAATGATGAACTGCTTTCTAAGAGTAAATATTTCACAGGCTTTATTACAGATGACTATGGCTTTACAGCGCTGATGGCAGAGTACAGGATCAATCCCGATAACGAATCCTCTGCTCGTATCGAAAGACGCAATATTCCATTGGAGACAGGCGTCCTTAAGCAGCAGTTTTTTTATCATATCGTTCTCGATAGTCTGGGAATGTACCCCGGGGATAATGTTTCGGTGCAGTTTGTTGTAAGGGATAATGATCTTATTAAGGGACCAAAAGAAAGAAGATCACAGCTTTTTATGTTTAAACTGGCTTCTGAGGATATGCTTGATTCATTGAGTCGGGCAAACCAGAACGAAATCAATGAGAAAATAGATCTGGCTCGCCTCGAAGCAAGAAAGATCAATCAGGAAATTAACCAGTTGAACCGTAAACTTCAGCAAAAGAAGGAACTTGACTGGAATGACAGACAGGCAGCACAGAATCTACTGAAACGCCAGAACACCCTGCAAAATGAGTTGGATAACCTTAAAGATCAACGCAATGATTTGAATCGTTTCAACCGTGATAACGATCTGATGGACGAACGACTGCTCGAAAAGCAAGCGATGATTGATCGTTTGCTAGAGGAAGTTATTCCTGAAGACATCCGAAAAATGATGGAAGAGCTTGAAAAGCTTTTGGAAGAGATTAACAAAGATCAGATGACTGATTTACTGAAGAAAATGGAGATGTCATCAGAGCAGATGGAAAAGATGCTGGATCGGAATCTGTCTTTACTAAAGCAGCTCCAGATGGAAAAGGAGTTAAATGCTTTGATGGATCGTTTAGATAGGTTGGCGGAGTCTCTTGAAAAAAATGCTGATGCAACCGCTGAAGGAAAAGAAAAGGGTGAAGAATTAAAGAAAAACCTTGAAGAGATCAGCAATAAGTTTTCTGAAGAAATGCAGAGGTTGGATTCATTGCGTTCTGAGAATAAGGATCTTGAACGTCCTTTTGACCTTCAGAATACTGAAAATGACGAGAATTCTATCAGCAGTGATATGCAAAAAGGAAAAGAACAGCTCGATCGTAAACGCAATAAGGAATCAGGAGCAAGCCAACGGTCGGCCTCAGAGGGTATGAAGAAATTGCGCGATAAACTTGAAAATATGATGATGATGAGTGCACAGGAGCAAATGGCTGAAGATGCAGCTGCTCTGAGGGTACTGCTTGAAAATATTGTCCGAATTTCTTTCAACCAGGAAGATTTAATGTTGAGATTAGGCAGAATCCGGCGTGATGATCCTGCTTATGTTGATATCATAAAGAATCAAAGTATCATCGCTGAATCCTTTAAAGTAGTGGAAGATTCACTAACAGCACTGAGCAAACGCCAACCGATGATACAGAATTTTGTTTTTGACGAGGTTAGTGCAATAAAGCGCAGGGTGGGAGAGGCACAGGATTTCATGAAGGATCGAATTACGGCCAATGCTGTTAGTTCACAGCAGTTTTCAATGATGTCTTTGAATAATCTTGCTTTGATGTTATCTGAAGCCTTAAAGAACATGCAGGAAAGCATGGGAATGCCCAGTCCGATGCAGGGTCAGGGAAAAAGTAAGGATGGAAAGGGAAATAGTAGAGGGCTTCAAAACATGCGTGAAATGCAGGAGGCTCTTGGTAAACAGTTGCAGCAAGCCATGGAAGGAAAATCCGGAAAAGATGGCAGACAAGGAATGAGCGAAGAAATTGCAAGAATGGCTGCTCAACAGGAAGCTATACGTCGGGAATTGAAAGGAATTCTAGATCAGATGAAATCTGAAGGAAGTGGGGGAGATGGTGGATTGAATAAGGTTCTTGAAGATATGGAAAAGTTTGAAGAGCAATTGGTTAATAAGCAACTTGACCAAAGTTTGCTCAGACTTCAGGATGATATCGTTGTACGATTACTAGAGTCGGAACGAGCACAAAAAGAGCGTGATCGTGAAGAGCGCAGGGAATCAAATGAATTTAAAGGTGAAAATATTGGTAACCTTAATGATAATTTAGAGTATAAACGAATGCTGGAAAGGCAGCAAGATCAACTTAAATTAAAGCCTGTTGACCTGCTTCCATTTTATAAACAAAAAGCCAACGGATATTTCACCCGTTTTAATAAAGAAAAGAAATATGAATGAGCGCATAAGTTTGGAAATAATACCATCAAACCTTCATCTCCTTGAAGCCTATGTTGAAAAAATTGCAACTGCATTTGGTTTGCAGACATCTTTTTATGCCACTATTCTAACTTTAACAGATCGGTTGTTTAATGATTTTTGTGCGGTTTGTGAAGAGGGTAAACTTGTTATTAGTTTCCATCAGTATTTCGACAAGCTTGAGCTTGTTTGGTCTGTTGATTCACAGGAGCAATTGAAAAAATTGTATGCTTATATTCTCGATGAGGAAAACCCGGAGAGCGCTTTGTATAGCCATGTTTGTGATTCTATATCATTGATTAATAATGAATTATCTGTCTCTTTTTTGTATAATGGGTTTAACTCACAGTTGTCTAAACGCCGACAGGATTTGTTGCGGCATTATTTAGGTGAGAGTCCTCAAAAAACCACTATATATGATTCATTATCAGGGAATTGATGTTGAGGTTCCTCGTGAACTTACTGTATATGATTCATTATGGGTTGATAAGATTATTTCCAATTATAACAGGAAGACCGGGGAGGTCTTCTTCTTGTTTTGCAGTGATGAGTATTTGTATCAGATGAATGTTAGTTTTTTAGAACATGATACCTACACTGACATTATAACATTTGATCAATCTGACCATAATAATATAATTAGAGCTGAGCTTTACATTAGTCTTGACCGCATAAAGGACAATGCTCAAAAGATGCAGGTGGATTGGCTTTATGAACTACGACGTGTGATGGCGCATGGAGTATTGCATTTAATTGGCTTTACCGACAAGAATCCTTGTGAGCAAATAGAGATGAGGCGACAAGAGGAATTATGTCTATCTTTGCTGACTGAAATACACTAAATCAAATACTTAGCAAACTGTTTCACGTGAAACATCCAACGTATGATTTTTCCTGAATATGATGTTATTGTTGTAGGGGCTGGCCATGCTGGTTCGGAGGCCGCCGCCGCTGCCGCCAATATGGGAAGTAATGTTTTGCTTATTACGATGAATTTGCAAACCATCGCGCAAATGTCATGCAATCCCGCTATGGGAGGAATTGCCAAAGGCCAAATCGTTCGCGAAATAGATGCCATGGGAGGCTATAGTGGAATTGTTACCGACAGGACTATGATACAATTTAGGATGTTGAACAAATCCAAAGGCCCTGCAATGTGGAGCCCAAGAGCGCAAAGTGACCGGATGCTGTTTGCCCTGGAATGGAGAAGGTTGCTGGAGCAAACAAAGCAGGTTGATTTCTGGCAGGACACAGTAGTGGGTATACTTGTTAAAGACAATGCTGTTATTGGGGTTAGAACAGGCATGGGCAATGAGGTTTATTCAAAAAGCGTGATCTTAACGAATGGCACTTTTTTGAATGGCATTATTCATATTGGTGAGAAGTCGTTTGGCGGCGGAAGAATGGGCGACAAGGCAAGTACTGGAATAACTGAACAGTTGGTTAATTTGGGCTTCAGGGCAGACCGGATGAAAACTGGAACGCCCGTTCGTATTGATGGTCGCACGATAGACTTTTCTAAATTAATCGAACAAAAAGGTGATGAAGATGTGCGGGGATTTTCTTATCTGGAGGAGCCAAAGATAAATGAACAAAGGAGTTGTTGGATGGCTTATACCTCATCCAAAGTACATGACACTTTGAGATTGGGATTCCATCAAAGCCCTATGTTTACAGGAAGAATCGAAGGTATCGGACCAAGATATTGTCCGAGTATTGAGGATAAAATTGATCGTTTTGCTGGCAAAGACAGCCATCAACTTTTTGTTGAACCGGAAGGTTGGAACACTATAGAGTATTATTTGAATGGATTCAGTTCATCACTGCCTGATACCATTCAATTGAAAGCCCTCCGTCAGATTGAAGGATTCGAAAACGCAAAAATCTTTCGACCTGGATACGCCATAGAGTATGATTTTTTTCCTCCGGAACAACTTTATCATAGTCTGGAAACAAAACTGATCCGAAACTTATTCTTTGCAGGTCAAATCAACGGAACTACAGGCTATGAAGAAGCCGCGGCTCAGGGATTAATTGCTGGCATCAATGCACATCTTAAGGTGAAAGAACTGGAACCATTTGTTCTTCGTCGTGATGAAGCTTATATAGGTGTTTTAATTGATGATCTGATAACAAAAGGAGTTGATGAGCCATACAGAATGTTTACAAGTAGGGCAGAATACAGAATTCTTTTGCGACAGGATAATGCTGATAGCAGACTTACTGAGCGTTCTTATAGAATGGGTCTTGCAAGTACCGAAAGATATGAACTCTATCTGGATAAAAAGAATGCAATTGACAAGTTAATCAGCTTGCTTCAGCAGCTAAGTGTTGATCCTTCGGATGTGAATGATGTATTGCTTCAAAATGGCACCAGCGCAATCCAGGTAAGGCAGAAACTTTCTAACATTCTATTGAGACCTCAGATATCAATTAACGATATTTTACCATTTTTCTCCCAAAGGTTAGATGAATTTCAAAGCGACTTATACTCGCGTAAAGATTTGCTGGAAGCAGTTGAGATTCTCATTAAGTATGAAGGCTATATTGAGAAGGAGAAGGAGCTGGCAGCAAAACTGTCAAGACTTGAAGATGTTCGTTTGAAGGATGATTTTGATTATCACGCTTTACAATCTCTATCCTGGGAGGCTCGTGAAAAGCTAAGTAAAATCAGGCCCGAAACACTGGGACAGGCTTCAAGAATTAGCGGTATTTCACCATCCGACATTAGTGTATTGGCCATATTCTTAGGACGTTAGATTTTAGTTCCACGTGAAACAAATGTGTTTTTCGATGTGGATCAATTGGCTTTGAATGGTATATCCCTGCATATTTGAAATAATGATCGCTAAAACCATTATAATATCCCTTTCATGAATCATCGCAACAGTTGCAGTATTTGTGGATCAAACGCCATTAAAGATTTTATGTCGGTTAAGGATTACTTTCTTACACAAGAAAGTTTTTCCATAGTTCAATGTGAACAATGTGGATTTAAATTTACAAACCCTTATCCAGATAACAGCATCATCCATAAATACTATCAATCCACTAATTATCTCAGTCATCCTGGTAAAAGTTTTAACGCTTTTAGTTTTGTGTACAATCTGGTGAAGTACTTCAATATCCGTTCAAAGTACAAAAGAGCGGTGACCGGATATAAACCAGGAAATATTTTGGACATAGGTTGCGGTTCCGGGGATTTTTTGCATTATTGCCAGAAAAAGGGGTGGAGTATAACAGGAATTGAACCTGATCCATTTGCCAGACAATATTGTGTCGAACGCCTGCAGGCATTGGTACTTTCGCCTGATGATACTAACCGGATACAAAATGAAAGTTTTGATATAATTACTTTATGGCATGTACTTGAACACGTGCAGGACCTACAGGAACAAGTTCAAACAATGAGGAAATGGATAAAGTCAGATGGTAGGCTTGTTGTTGCGCTTCCAAATCCTGATTCATTTGATGCGCGTTTTTATGATTCTTATTGGGCTGGCTGGGATGTTCCACGACATCTGCATCATTTTTCAAAGAACAATATTATTTCACTGATGGAGCAAAACGGATTCAGACACCTTTATACATTCCCCATGAAATGGGATGCATTTTATGTGTCTATCCTAAGCCAAAAATACATGAAGAGCAAACTGGCTACTATAAGAGGTGTTTTCAGGGGTGTTGAATCAAATTTGAAAGCTTTTGCCGGTGAAAATCATAGCAGTTTAATCTATATATTTGATAATCAATAAAATAAATCTAGTTTCCTGCATTATAAATGATATTGACAGAGAATTAGATTTTAAATGTGGCTATTTTTAAGCCGTACAGCAAAACGAGACCTGGAAATGACAGATAACATTACCTTTGTAGAGAAATGCTTTTAAATCGCCTTTAAACGATCGTCATTTTTTGTGTTTTACAAATTCAGGACATGTCAAACGCGCAGAAATACCTTTATAAGAACCGTTTTTACTTGATTGCCTTTGCAATCAGTGTTCTGTTTTATGCAGTAGTTGCCATTTATAGTGTGCCAAATATTTCTGCTGATAAAACTGCCCGACGAATTTCAACTCAACTTGAAGCAGACAGAATTGAACTTGCCGAAATCGCTAATAAACTTCAGCACTTTTTTGAGCATAACAAACCTTCGGCTTCAAACAGCTTGCAAGTTGAATTTTTCAGAAGTGCTGTATTGAATAAAAACGCTATCTCTGTATTTGTTTTTAACGGTAGTGGAGATTCATTGATCCTTTGGAATAATAACACTATTGTATTCGGAAAAGAAAATATTTGCACTCACAGTCACGAAAGCGACCTGGTTCCGCTTCAGAATGGATATTATCTGAAAACATGCCGGGTGGCAGATGATTTTAAAATTGTGCTACTTCAAGCTGTTTACTCTTTCTTTCCGATCCAGAACACATACTTAAATAATGGATTCGATGCGCGCTTTGGAAGCGAAGCAGCCAATTTCAGACTTGTTTCGGAACTTGCCGAAGGAGCTATCCCTTTATATAAATCAGGCGAAACAGAATCAATCTATTATATTACTCCCTGGGAAGGTGTAAGTGGCTTTCAGAATGGAATAGTTCCGTTGCTCCATCTGATTGCTTTACTGCTGTTGCTAAGTTTTCTGTATCAGATTATTGCATCGCTTTATTTTGTGTTACCTTTTCAACGAGCCCGGAAAACAATTTCACTTCTAGGGCTTATTGCAGATATCATTATAATTCAGTTGATTATACGATGGATCGGATATAAAGCGCTATGGTTTCCTGAGTTTGTATTTCGCCCCGACTTGTTTAGTTTTGGCCAACTTTTTCCCTCGCTTGGTTGGTTAGTAGTTCATGTTCATGCGCTGTTTTTTATAACGGTTGCCCTCTTCAAACGGTTTGTACTTTCAGAAAAAGTAACCGTAAAATACAAGCGGATTTATGGCATATTATCAGCACTGATGTTGCCAGCATTAATCTTCTTTGGATTCCATTTTCTATCAGTTATTTTTGAGAGTACTAACAGCTCATATGCATCAGCTCAAATGCAAAGCCAGCTTTTATGGATTTGGGTTGTTTATCTGTGTGCAGCATCTGTTGTGATTGTAAACTTGATGCTCATTTTTGTTAATACAATTTTCATAAGGAATTCTGAATTGAAATTGCATCAAAGTTTAATCATCTTAGCTATATTGTTTATAATCAGTTATTTATTTGTTTTTCAGCTGTTCGAACAGCTTAGATTATTTATACTGGTAGCTATGGGTATTGCCCTCATTGAGCTAATACTCAATTATTATCATAAAACTATAATAAACAGCGCATTAGCTGTTGTTGCCCTCCTGGTAATCATGGCGGTTTTTATGAATTCTATATTGAATACAATCAATCAGCAAAAAGCCGAACAGGAACAGGTTTTTACTGCACGTCAGCTTAGTATTGACAACGACCCACTATTTGAGTTTCAGTTTAAAGAGCTACGTCAGCAGATATTGAATGACAGTGTGATTGCATTGCTGCTAGGCTCTGGAGAAGGCAGTATTCAGGACGAAAAAATCTACGAACAGATCAGAAACACTTATTTAAAAGACAATTTTAACAAGTTTACAACCGAAATAACTTTTTGCAGTCAGTTGCAACAGTTAATTGTTCAGCCTGAGAACATGACAATCAGCTGCTATCAGTTCTTTGATGAGTTTGTTCGTTTAAAAGGTAAAGAAACATCAACCGAGGGACTATTCCTCATTGATGATAACATTCAGGGAGTTTATTATCTGGTAAACATTCCTTTAGTTGTTCAAAATGAGTCAAATACGATCACCTATCGGCTGTTTCTTGAGTTTTACTTCAAGTATATTCCCGAAGGTATAGGCTATCCTGAGCTTTTGGTTGACGAGCACAAAGGATTTACACGTGATTTTCGCAACTATAGCTTTGCGACCTACAGGGATGGAATACTTGTGTACAAGTTTGGAAATTATTTATATCCAACAAGAATACAGTCACTTACGGATGCTGACTCAGGGTTTTTTGATAAGAATCATTTTCGGCACTTTGTTTCCAGGATCAACGAAAACAAATCGTTAATTGTGAGCAGAAAAACCCCGGATTTTTCTGAAAAAACCGCTCCATTTGCCCACTTTTTCATTCTGTTGGGATTGCTTTCTTTTCTATTGATCATCATTATTGCCAAAACCACCGATTTTAAAACCTTTGGCCTAAGCTTCAGGTCGAAACTGCAACTGCTTGTTTTGGTTTCGGTATTGCTTTCGTTCATCATTGTTGGAATCAGTTCAACATACTATATTACTGATATTTACATAAAAAAGAACGAAGATTTTCTCTCCGAGAAAACACAATCAATTCTTATTGAGCTTGAACACAAGCTAAAAAATGAGGATCTTTCCAAGGATGGAATGGATGATTATTTGCACCAGCTTTTATTGAAATTTTCGCTCGTATTCTTTTCTGATATCAATATGTATGATTTGAGCGGACGGCTAATGGCATCTTCGCGACCTGAAATATACGATAAAGGCCTGTTGTCGCGCTTAATGAATCCGGAAGCATACTTTGCTCTGCGCTACGAAAACAAATTGTATTTTTCGCAACAGGAAGAAATCGGAAACGGAACTTACAAATCATCCTATATACCATTTAAAGATTCTCAGGGTAGGGCAGTTGCTTATATCAACCTGCCTTATTTTGCGCGTGAAACAGAAATACGTGGCGAGATTGCATCTTTTATAGCGGCCTATTTCAACCTGTTTCTTATGCTTGCCGGATTTTCCGTTGCCATGGCACTCATGTTTTCGCGCAGGTTAACCCAGCCTTTACAAATGATTCAGAAAAAAATGCAGTTGATACGCTTTGGCAAAACCAACGAAAAAATTGTTTGGAAAAGCAGTGATGAGCTTGGGCAACTTGTTGATCAGTATAATACATTGCTTGATCAACTTTCGGAAAGTGCTGATCTGCTTGCCCGAAGTGAGCGCGAAACCGCATGGCGGGAAATGGCCCGTCAGGTTGCACATGAAATAAAAAACCCGCTTACGCCTATGCGTTTAAGTGTGCAATACC
>Ga0116204_1001078_pt1 | contig 15376 bp, 14 predicted proteins | sample LakKivwa52mmetaG_FD_94481 | JGI IMG/M metagenome (GOLD analysis project Ga0116204, IMG submission 94481) | Anoxic lake water microbial communities from Lake Kivu, Rwanda to study Microbial Dark Matter (Phase II) - Lake Kivu water 52m metaG | ecosystem: Environmental > Aquatic > Freshwater > Lake...
CATTCGCAAGGGCATGGAAGAAGTCAAACTCAGCCCGGTGGACGACTTTTTGGAAAAGTACCCCCACATGTTGAGCGGCGGACAGCAGCAGCGCGTTGTGATTGCGCGCGCCATGATTATGGAACCCAAATTCCTGGTGGCTGATGAGCCGGTTTCGATGCTTGATGCCTCAGTGCGTGTCGAGATTCTCAAGCTGTTGCGCAACATCCAGGAACGCCATAACCTTTCGGTGATTTACATCACCCATGACCTTGCGACGGTCAGTTATTTCTCTGAGCGCATTTTTGTGATGTATGCCGGGCACCTAGTCGAGAAAGCCCCTGTGCGCATGTTGATTGACCAGCCGGCTCACCCGTATACACAGGCTTTGCTGACTGGTACCTCCGAACCGGACGCGCGCAACGCCCTCACTTACAAAGAAATCCCACCGGGTGAACCACCCAGCTTGGTCAAGCCGCCTGCCGGTTGCCGTTTCCACCCGCGTTGCACCCGTATCATCAAGGGCGAGTGCGATGTCAATGAACCGGTTGAATTCACGATTAATCAGCGTCACACCGTCTTTTGCTGGTTGCATAAATGACAAACCCCTTTTTGGGCCGCAGATTGATGCTGATCGGCTTTTTTGCGATGCTGTTTGGTGTCATCCTGCCGTTCTTGATGGTAATAGCGGTTATTGAGTCTACGTTCTTCCTGAACTTCCTGGCCTTTGCTTTGTCAATTGGCGGATTGTTGACGGGCATCGTTGGAATTGCCATGTATTCTGCGGAGCAGCGCAGCCGGCGTGAAGAATAAAGCCTTGGGGATAGAAAACCTGCCATTACGGCAGGTTTTTTGTCCCTACCTCTCAGTTTTTTGCTATAATCTAGGCATCTTGTTTGTTGGAGAGAACCGTTGGCACAGCGAGAATCTACACAACCGTTATTGGAAGTCAAAAACCTGAAAACGTACTTCTACACCGAAGATGGCGTTGTCAAGGCTGTCGATGGCGTCGATTTTCACGTTTTTCCGGGCGAAGTCATGGGATTGGTCGGCGAATCGGGCTGTGGGAAAAGCGTCACATCCCTTTCGATACTGCGCTTGATTTCCATGCCGGGGAAGGTCGTCGAGGGTGAAATCATTTTCGACGGCAAAAACCTGCTCAAGTACACCGAAGACCAGATGGTGCATATCCGCGGCAACCGTATCTCGATGATTTTCCAGCAGCCGCAGACTGCCCTCAACCCAGTCTTCAGGGTCGGCGACCAGATTAGCGAGGTCTTGCACATTCACCAGTCCCTGGGCAAAGAAGCGGGCCGCGCCCGGGCGGTTGAATTGCTAAAAATGGTCGGCATCCCCGAACCGGAACGGCGCGCCGAAGCATTCCCTCATGAACTTTCTGGTGGCATGGCGCAGCGCGTGATGATTGCGATGGCCCTGGCCTGTGTGCCAGACCTGTTGATTGCGGATGAGCCGACCACCGCGTTGGATGTCACCATCCAGGCCCAGATTTTGGGCTTGATGAAGGATTTGCGTGAAAAAATCGGCACATCTATCATCCTGATTACCCACGATCTGGGGGTTGTGGCTGAAATGGCCGAGCGCGTGGCCGTAATGTACGCCGGTCGCATTGTGGAACAGGCCGATGTCAGGACTCTCTTTGAGCAGCCATTGCATCCATACACCCAGGGATTAATTGGTTCTATCCCCATTTTAGGAAAGCTCAAAGACCGCTTGGAAGTCATCCCCGGTTCCGTGCCAAACCTGGTCAACCTACCTCCTGGCTGCCAGTTTGCGCCGCGCTGCAAAGCCCGAATGGAGCACAACCTGGCAATTTGCTCTGAACAAGAACCGCAGTTGCTTGAAGTCGCCGCCGGACATTCTGTTCGGTGCTGGCTCTATGTGGATGCGGAAGGGCTTCAAAGCCTGTATACCGGAAAGCATTTCACTGCCTAAAGTCGAGAAAACAATGATGGCCTCTGTAAAAACTAAAAGCAACACCAACCTTGTCGAAGTAAAAAACCTGGTGAAGTATTTCCCGGTGCGCGCCGGTTTATTGCAGCGCGTGGTTGCCCATGTGCAGGCAGTGGATAACGTTTCATTTTCCATTCGTGAAGGGGAAACCCTGGGCTTGGTTGGCGAATCTGGTTGTGGGAAGACAACTGTCGGGCGAACCATGCTTCGTTTGGTTGAAGCCACGTCTGGCGAGGTTCATTATGGCGGCAGGGATATTCTTAAACTTACCGGGCGTGAGTTGAAAGAGATGCGCCGTAATATGCAAATCATCTTCCAGGACCCGTATGCCTCGCTCGACCCACGCATGCCAATTGGGGAATCGGTTATGGAGGGACTGAACATCCACCATATCGGAACGCGTCAGGAGCGCTTTGCCCTGATGCTCGAAACCCTTAAAAAAGTTGGCCTGGAAGAATACCATTCCCGCCGCTACCCGCACGAATTTTCAGGCGGACAGCGCCAGCGCATCGGCATTGCCCGCGCCCTGGCCCTGCGCCCAAAATTTATTGTTTGTGATGAACCGGTTTCGGCCCTGGATGTGTCGATTCAATCCCAGGTGCTTAATATCCTGAAGGATTTGCAGGCTGAATTTGGCCTGACCTACCTGTTTATTGCCCATAACTTGAGCGTTGTCGAGCATATTTCGGACCGCGTGGCAGTCATGTACCTGGGCAAGATGGTTGAGTTGACCGGGCGCGATGAATTGTTCGCCAACCCCCTGCATCCGTACACCAAAGCCCTCATGTCAGCCATCCCCATCCCGGATCCGACTCTCAGGCGCGAACGAATTATCCTCAAAGGCGACGTTCCCAGCCCGCTCAACCCGCCCACGGGCTGCCGCTTCCATCCGCGCTGCCCGATTGCCGACAAAGTCTGCTCTGAACAGGAACCTGAATTTCGTGAGGTCGCGCCTGACCACTTTGTAGCCTGCTGGATGGTTAATTAAAAACTCCTGGAGTGAACCGTGCCATACCGTATCTTGATCGTTGACGACCAGCGAGAAGTCAGCCGCCTGCTAAAATCGGCGCTTGAGACGGTTGAGCAGGGATTGGATGTCGCCGAGGCCCCTTCGGGCGAGGAAGCCCTGCTGGATGCCAGGCGCAGGCAGGTCGATTTGCTGGTCGCTGATTTTCGCCTGCCGGGTATGACAGGTGTGGAATTGGTGAAAAAATTCCGCGCCATTAACCCGCAGGTAAAAATCATCATCATCACTGGCCTTTCCGACCCACGCTTGTTGAAGGAAGTCCAAACTGCCGGGGCCGATGCTTTCTTCCAGAAACCGGTCTCGATAGCGGACTTTCTGGATACAGTTGAGCGTTTGTTGGGAATGGCGCGCACCATTGTCAAGGCAGAGACAAAACCGCCTTTTGAACCGCCGATCGAAGATTCGGATACAACGTTAAGCAGTATTTTGGTGACCTTGCGCAAAGATTTGGGCGCCCAGGCGGCTATTTTTATTGATAGCCTGGGGCATGTCCAGGCTGAGGCCGGGCAAATTCCTGACCCGAACAAGACAGTTTCGTTAATCTCTTCGCTGATGGGTATGTTCAATGCCGCCCAAAAGGTTGCCAACCTGCTCAATCACGCCGGAAGTCACCTGCACCTGTTCGACAGCGACGGCCTGGATGGGGTTTTCGTTCCGGTTGGCCCCGCTCATGCGCTCTTATTGATCGGGAAACAATTGGCAGATGTCCACAAACTGGCCGAAAGACTTGAACGAATTTTCACCGCCCGCGCGCAGCTTTTGAATACCCTCAAAAGTATTGGCATTCCGGTGGAACCACTTGGCTCGGTAGAAAAAACGGCCCAGCGTTCCGCCATCGAAGAACCTTTTACCCAGCCTGAAAACCTGTCGCGCGATTTCCTGGACATCTTCAACCAGATTGGGAAAAAGGCTGCCGACGCCGATGCGTTTTGGGATACAGTGGTAGAAAAAGGCACAACTTACGCCGAACCCGATAAGTTGACTTACGAGCAGGCTTCCAAATTGGGGCTGACCCCTGACTCGGCGTAGTCATAAAGTTATGATACAATTTGCCCCGCTCAACCCTGGGGCGTGGTGCAATGGCAGCACACCGGCCTTTGGAGCCGTGGATCTTGGTTCGAATCCAGGCGCCCCAGCCTTTGAAAATGCCCCGCCAGGGGCGTGTTACCAGAACAGGCTTTGCACCCCAATGGCGCAAGGCCTTTTATTTTCTTTACAAAGTGGGAGTGAACAATACTTATGAAAGTAACAGCAGTCTTGCTCGCCGCTGGGCAGGGTACCCGCATGAAATCAGATTTGCCAAAGGTTTTGCATCCCGTCTGTGGCAAGCCGATGGCGCTTTATGGGCTGGATGCGGCGCGCTCTGCCAGCACCGAGACGCCCGTCCTGGTGGTGGGCGTTGGCGCCGACGAAGTGCGAAAGACCCTCGGTGAGAAGGTCGTTGAATATGTCTTGCAGGAAGCTCCGCTCGGAACCGGCCATGCTGTCATGCAGGCCGAAAGCCTGCTAACAGGCAAAACTGACTATGTGATTGTCACCTACGCCGATATGCCCTTGCTGCGCGGCTCGACCCTGCAAAAACTGGTCGAAACCCAAATAGCCAATCCCGGCCCGATGTCGATGTTGACCGTCATCTATGACGACCCGCGCGGCTTTGGGCGCGTCATTCGCAAAACGGATGGCACAGTGGCCGAAATCGTCGAGGAATATGTCGCCACGCCCGAACAGCTTGCCGTCAAGGAACTCAACGTGGGCGCATACTGCTTCCGCGCCGATTGGTTGTGGGATGCCCTGCATCGTATCCCCATGTCGAAAAAAGGCGAATACTACCTGACCGATACCGTCGAACTGGCGCGCAAAGACCATTTGCCAGTGCAGGCGATTGTGTTGGCTGACCTGGTGGAGACGATTGGTGTCAACACCCGCATCCATCTCTCGGAAGCCGAAGCCGCCATGCGCCGCCGTATCAATGAAATGCACATGCTGAACGGCGTGACAATCATTGACCCGGCCTCCACCTACATCGAAACGGGAGTCAGCATCGGCGCGGATACGGTCATCTGGCCGAATACCTATCTCCAGGGCCAGACCTCAGTCGGGCTGGGATGTTCCATCGGGCCGAATACGCATATCCGCGACAGCCGGGTTGGCGACCGCTGCAAGGTGTTCATGTCGGTCATGGAAGGCGCGCTGCTCGAAAACGATGTCGATATGGGGCCGTTTGCCCGCTTGCGCAAGGGAGCGCATCTTTGCGACCATGTTCATATGGGCAATTTCGGCGAGGTCAAGGATTCCACGCTTGGGCCGGGCGTCAAGATGGGACATTTTTCATATATCGGCAACGCCCAAATCGGCCCGGATGTCAACATTGGCGCAGGAACGATTACCTGCAATTATGATGGCGAAAAGAAGCACCCCACCGAAATTGGCGAGGGCGTTTTCATTGGTTCGGATACCATGCTGGTAGCCCCCGTCAAACTCGGGGAATTTGCCCGCACTGGCGCAGGCGCGGTTGTGACGAAAGATGTCCCCGCTGATGCGCTGGTAGTTGGCGTTCCAGCGCGTGTCGTCCGCACCCTCGAGCGTAAGAAAAAAAGTCACGTCCCGTAATGCGGAATTTATTTCGCAAAAATAGGAGCTGTTATGATTGTTCTTAGCGAGCAGGAAACCCAGGAGCTGGTTGACATTGCCAACGAAGCCCGCCGCCGCGCCTATGTGCCTTACTCCAACTACCCGGTTGGCGCGGCCCTGCGCGCCCGGTCAGGACGCATTTTTACCGGCGTCAACGTCGAAAACGCCGCTTACCCCACGACGATGTGCGCTGAGCGGATTGCCATTTACAAAGCCGTCTCGGAAGGGGAACGCGAGTTCGAGGTGATTGCCGTCGTTACGCCCAACGGCGGCTCGCCCTGCGGCGGCTGCCGCCAGGTGATGGCCGAATTTGGCCTCGACACCATTGTTTTGATTGCCGATGGGCAGGGCCGGCTGCTGCAACAGACCACCGTGAAAGACCTGCTTCCCGGCGCGTTTACTCCTGACTATTTGAAACCTTGAGAGAGAACGTCCCGAAGGTTTTTCTTGGAGATTATGCTGCTTTTGTGAAAACCTTCGGGACGGTTTCAGCCCAAATGGAAGACCCCAAAACCAGCTTACGCAACCCTGATATGTCGCACACCATCTACCTGGCCCTCGGAACCAACCTTGGCGACCGGTTCGCCAACCTGCGTACCACCATCGACTCCCTTGCGCTACAGGTGCATGTCGAAGCCGAATCGCGCATCTACGAGACCCCGCCCTGGGGATTTCTCGACCAGCCGGCCTTCCTGAACATGGCCCTGCGCGCTCAAACCGACCTCGCGCCCGCCGATTTGCTGGCCTTCCTGAAAACGCTCGAAACCGACCTGGGCCGCGCGCCGACTTTTCGCAACGGCCCGCGCCTCATCGACATCGACATCCTGTTTTACGATGACTTCGTTCTCGACACCCCGCCGCTCGTTATCCCGCACCCGCGTTTGCACGAACGCGCATTTGTCCTCGTCCCCCTGGCCGATATTGCTCCCGATTTTATTCACCCCGTCCTCAACCAATCCATTCGCGCCTTGCTCGATACGCAGTATTCGACAGTGGACACTGGATGCTCAATATTCGATGCCAAAAATCCGAAAAACGAATAATGAATATCGAATTGATTCCAGCCGCAGATACCGCTATACTGTGAATAAGTAACGCGGAATTCATTCCGCGCATTTCGAAGGAGAACTCGATATGCAAATCGACATCCAACACCGCCCCTCATACTCGCTCGCCATCGTGCAGTTGGCTCCCAATGAACGCATCCGCGCTGAATCTGGCGCAATGGTCAGCATGTCGGCCAGCGTCAACATCGACACCAAAGCTGAAGGCGGGATTTTCAAATCCCTGTCACGCGCCGTTTTAGGTGGGGAATCCTTTTTCCAGAACTTTTACCAGGCTGGGCCACAGGGCGGCGAAGTGACCCTGGCCCCCGAACTACCCGGCGACATCACGCCGATTGAGTTGCGCGGCGAAACGCTGATGGTGCAAGCTGGTTCATACCTGGCCTCCGAAAACGGCATCGAACTGAATGCCAAAATCAGTATGAAAGCCTTCATGTCTGCGGAGGGTCTCTCCATGCTCGAAGCCAGGGGCAGCGGCAAACTGCTCGTCTCATCCTACGGCGCGATTTATGAGCGTACCCTGGCCGCCGGGGAGAAATACATCGTCGATACATCCCACCTGGTTGCTTTCGATGCCACTGTCAACGCCGTGCCGCGCGCAGCAGGCGGACTTAAAGCCACCCTGCTCAGCGGTGAGGGACTGGTAGTGGAATTGACCGGCCCCGGGCGGCTCTACATCCAGACCCGCTCGCCGCAGGCCCTCATCAATTGGATAATTCCGCAACTCCCCAAACCGAGCAGCAACTCGTAAGACGGAATTCATTCCGTCTTTCCCAAAAAGGTGAAAAATGACCGAACTCAAACCCCTCAACTGGCAGCCCAAACCTGGCATTGGCTACTCGGTAGCCCGCCGCGCCGATGGCGGCATGAACCTGACTTTCACTGACCTTTCGGAAGCGACCCTGTCCGACTGGCGCGAATTTGCCTTCGAGCACCTGCTCGGTTCTGACCGCCTGACCCGCAACCTGTACGACCTGCGCGATGTGCAGGACCTTCCCGCAAAAGCCATCAAACTGGCAATGGAAGTCAACAACGACCCGGCCACCCGCAACCTGCGCGTGGCGGTGTTGGTGGCAAACGAAGTCGCGCGGGATGCCATCCTGAAAGTGGCCGCCGGGGCGGTGGGCAGCGGCGCGGCCATTCGCATCTTTACCAGCATGGCCGAAGCCGAAGCCTGGCTGATGAAGTCGATGGAGCAAATGGTGTGACCCCGCTCCAGGTTGGCGCGCAAACCTTTTCATGGGGTTCCCGCACCTATGTGATGGGCATCCTGAACGTCACCCCCGATTCGTTTTCGGGAGATGGTCTCATTCCCCCCTCTCCCGCTGCGGGAGAGGGGATGGGGGTGAGGGCCGCGCTTGAACAGGCCCGCCGTTTCATCGAATCCGGGGCCGACATCCTCGACGTAGGCGGCGAATCGACCCGTCCCGGGGCGCAGACTGTGACCGCAGAAGAAGAGCTGGGGCGCGTCATCCCGGTCATCGAGGCATTGGCTCGGGAATTTCCAGAAACGCTCATCTCCATCGATACCTATAAGGCCATCGTGGCCGAACAAGCCATTCGCGCTGGGGCGCATATCATCAACGATGTCTGGGGCTTCCGCGCCGACCCGGAGATTGGCTCGGTCGCGGCCAGGTACGGCGCTCCGGCCATCCTGATGCACAACCGCAGCAAACCGGCCAACGCCAGGGTGCTGGAAAATCTCGGCGGACGCTATATCGGCATGGAATACGGGGACCTGCTCGAGGAGGTCAAACGCGAATTAATGGAATCGGTCGAAATTGCGCGCGCGGCGGGCCTGTCAGACGAGAAAATCATCATCGACCCGGGAATCGGATTCGGCAAGACGGTCGAACAAAACCTGGAACTGCTCAATCGCCTCGATGAAGTCCGCGCCCTGGGCTTCCCGCTCCTGCTGGGGCCGTCGCGCAAATCCTTTATCGGCTACACCCTCAACCTGCCGCCCGACCAGCGCGTCGAAGGCACAGCCGCTGCGGTTGCGGTTGGGATTGTTCGCGGGGCCGACATTATCCGCGTCCACGATGTCGAAATCATGGCGCGTGTCGCCAAAATGACCGACGCCATTGTCCGCCCTCGTCTTACGAACCTCGAATAACGAATATCGAATTCTCCATGACCGACTACGACAACCAACTTTTGCGCCAGGCCATCATCCATGCCAGGGCGGGCGAACTCGACATCGCGCGCCGCTACCTCGAGCGCGCCCTCGACCTGGCCGATGACCGTGAAACGCGCGTCCAGTCCAATTACTGGATGAGCCAGATTGTGACCGACCCGGGCGAAAAACGCGCTTATCTCGAAGAAACGTTATCATATGAGCCGACCCATCCCGAAGCGCGCCGCGAACTGGCCATTCTGGATGGAAAACTCAAGCCAGAAGACATCGTCAACCCCGATTCGCTCCCGGCCCCTTCTGCCGAGACCCAGGCCGCCAAAGCCGACCGTTTCACCTGCCCCAAATGCGGCGGACGAATGGTCTTCACCCCCGATGGCCGCTCGCTGTTCTGCGAATACTGCACCCGCAACCAAACCCTTGAAACCGCAGCATCCCAGGTGGAGCAAGATTTCATCCTGAAAATGGCGACCGGCCAGGCGCATCGCGCGCCGGTCTCGGTCAAAACCCTGACTTGCAAAGGCTGTGGGGCGCAGTTCGTCTTGCCGCCGCAGGAAATTTCCGCCGAATGCGCTTACTGCGGCTCGCGTTACGTCACGCGCGGCGACGGGCAACTGCTCCAGCCCGATTCCATCATCCCCATGAATATTTCCCAGCGGCAGGCCGTTCAAGCCCTGGTCGAGTGGGTCGAAAGGCAAGGCATTCGGCCAGAGCGCAAAGTCCAGCCTCCGCGCGGCATGTACCTGCCGTTGTGGACCTTTGACATCGTTGGAACCGTCCCCTGGCGCGGCTATCTCGTCCGCAGCGGACGCGAGCGGGAGCGCGAACGCATCCAGGGCGAAAAGATTATCCACTTCGATGATGTCCTCGTCCCCGGCGCGCCCAAATTGGCCGACCTGTTACCCAAAATTGCGGGCGCATTCGATACCAACAACGCGGTTTCCTATGACTCGCGCTACCTGGCAGGCTGGCCCGCCGAACTGCCGCAGATGAGTCTGGCGCAGGCCTCGCTCGAAGCCCGCCAGCAGGCCGCTTACCGCGCGCGCGGCCTCATCCAACGCGACTTCGACAGCCAGCACGTCACCAATTTCGCCTACAGCACAGCCACTGTTTCGGTGGCAACCTTCAAACTGGCGCTTGCCCCGGTCTGGCATACCCTCCTGCCTGTGGAGGGGCGCGAGTACCGCGTCATCATCGACGGCTCGAAGGGCAGCCTGTTTTGTGAAATGCCCCCGCGCGGACTGAAGGGCTGGATTAAAGAGATATTCGGAACCTGATATGCTGGCTGCGCTCATCATCTGGCTCTACACAGGAGTGCTGTGCTATGTGTATGGCACTCTGCTCTTCAAAAAAACGCCCTTTGCGCTCACCCTGCTGGCCGGGCTGGTGGTTTTAACCGTTTTTGCGCAATTCTTTTCCCTCTTTTTTCAAATTGGATGGCTGATTCACCTGATTCTCCTGGCGGGTGCGATTTGGGCTGTTCTCACCCGCCGCATCTCCCTGCCCCAACCGGCCCGCCCTGTTGCCTGGTTTCCATTGTTGATGCTTGTTCTCATCCTGATACTTGTGCTGGAAAATGCCACCCATCGCCCCACCAACCCCGATACCAACCTTTACCACGCCCAGGCCATTCGCTGGATAGAGACCTATCCTGCCGTGCCCGGTCTTGGCAACCTGCATGGACGCCTGGCCTTTAACTCATCCTGGTTTGTGACCAACGCCTTGTTTGGTTTTTCCTTTCTGGGGCTGCGTTCTTTTCACCTTTCGGCAGGTCTCATTTTCCTGGCAGTCTTGTTCATCTTCTGGCAGGGACTCGTTTCCCTGGCCGCCGGCCGTTTTTCGGCCTCGAACCTGCTCAAAGTCGGATTCCTGCCCCTGGCCTTTTATGTGCTGGGGGGTGAACTTTCCTCCCCAGGCAGCGACCTGCCTGTCAGCCTGCTCACCTGGCTGGTGGCCGCCCTGTGGCTCGAAAAATCGGAGGAGCAACAGCCCTACCACGCTCCGTTGATTGCGTTGCTGGTCTTTTTTGCAGCCACTATCAAACTTTCGGCGCTGCCGCTTGCGTTGATACTTCTCCCCTTGCTTTGGGAGAAAAAACAGCGTCTCGTTCAGTTCGCACTCATTGGCGGACTGGTTGCGCTGCCGTTTGTTTTACGCAACGTCATCTTGAGCGGGTATCTGGTTTATCCATTCCCGTCACTCGATTGGCTCAATTTCGATTGGAAAGTTCCGCTTGAGCTTACAGAACGCGACCGCCGGGCAGTGATTGAGTTTGGGCGTTTCGTCGGCGCTGGCGATATTTCCGCGCCATTCTCCGAATGGTTTCCCTACTGGCTTTCGCGCCAGACCCTCAACCGGCGCATCATCTTCTTCGCGGCTTTGCTGACACCCCTGGCCGGTCTTCCATTGCGTTTTGCGCCGCGTATGCTTTGGACTGGCTGGTTGGTGATGTATGGCGGCGTCTTGTTCTGGCTCTCCAGCGCGCCAGATTTTCGCTTTGGGTACGGATTCTTGCTGGCAACCCTGCTCTTGGCCCTGCTTCCCTGGCTGCTGCTGGTCATAAGACGCCTGCCGGTCATCCAAAAGGTATTCCCAGCGCTGGCTGGCTTGCTTCTGACAGCCTACTTGCTGTTCACGCTGGCGCGTTCCTTTGAAACGCGCACCTTTCTCAACCGAATCCTGCTGCCTGCTGACTATGACCGCGTCCCGGTTGAGGCTTGCTCCCTGGCAAACGCCCCGGCGCTTTGCGCGCGGGAGTATGGCTATTGCGGTTATGCTGAACTGCCTTGTGCCCCCTCGCCTCGCTATTGGGTGGAATTGCGCGGCGCAGATTTGTATCGGGGCTTCCGCGCGCTGCCCAGGTGATAAAATACCCTCATGCCTGCCCTCCCCATCCTGCGCCGCCGCCGTGAACGACGCATCGAACAGCGCCAACAAAAAGACGACCGCTTCGCGGGCGGCCTGATTGGCGTGGGACTGGCCTCCTTTGCCGTTTTGGGATTGACGATTCTTGGCCTGGCCCTGGCCTACGCCTCCCTGACTGCGGATTTACCCTCGCTGGAAACCATCCCCGCCCTGCTAGAGCCGCCTTCCGGCTCCCTGCTCCAGCCTACCCGCATCTATGACCGCTCTGGCGAACACCTGCTGGCCGTCCTCGCCCCGCAAGACGCCGCGCGCCGCTACCTGCCTCTGGACTCGGACGGCTTGCCGTCCGAACACCTCCCCGAATCCCTCGCCCGCGCCACTGTCGCCCTGACCGACCCCGGCTTTTGGGTTCACCCCGGCTACAGCCTGGGCGGGCTGTCCAACCCCAATTTCCACCCCACCATCCCCCAAAAACTGGTCGCCGACATCGTGCTATGGGACGAAGCCCCCGGCCTGCGGCGCGCCCTGCGCGAGCGCATCCTGGCCTCCCAATTGGTCAGCCAGTACGGGCGCGAAAAAGTGCTGGAATGGTATCTCAACGCCGCCAACTATGGCCGCCTGGCCTACGGGGCCGATTCTGCCGCGCAGTTGTATTTTGGCAAGTCCGCCGCCGAACTCACCCTGGCTGAATCCGTCCTGCTGGCCTCGGTCAGCCAGTCCCCGGCCATCAACCCGCTCGACGCGCCCCAGGCCGCCCGCCAGCGCCACCAGGAAGCCCTGAACGCGCTGGAAGCCGCCGGGGTCTTCCTGCCCGACGAAATCGAAGCCGCGCGCGCCGCCCTGCTCACCTTCCAGCCTGATTCCTCCTTCCAAAGCCCGGCCCCGGCCTTCGTGGCCTTGGCGCTGGCCCAGCTCGAAACCCGCTTCGACCGGGCGCGCGTCGAACGCGGCGGGATGGTTATCGTCACCACGCTCGACTACGAAACCCAAATCCGCGCCGCCTGCGCCCTCCGCGTGCAACTGGCGCGCCTGGCCGAGGTCGAATCGCCGGCCTGCGAGGGCGCCTCGGCCTTGCCGCCCCTGCCGCCCGGCCTGCTGGTGGAAGACGCCTCGGCCAGCGCCGCCATCATCGACCCGCGCAGCGGGCAGGTGTTGGCCTTGGTGGGGGATACGAAAAATGGGATGGAATCGGCCTTCCTGACGCCCCACCGCCCCGGAACCTTACTGACCCCGTTCGTTTACCTGGCCGGATTCACCCGGGGCCTGTCTCCCGCTACCCTGGCGTGGGACATCCCCTCAACGGGTTCCGCTTTCCCTGCCGACCTGGACGCATATCGCGGCCCGATTCGCCTGCGCGCGGCCATGGCAAACGACCTATCCATCCCCACCCGCCAGGTGTTCGATGGCATGGGCGCGGCACTGGTCGGCCAGACCCTGCGCGCCTTTGGCTTCGACCTGACCGTCACATCGCTCGATGAACTGCTGGCGGTCGAGAATCGTTACACCGTCCTCGACATGGCCCGCGTCTATGGCATTTTCGCCGCGCAAGGCACACTGGTCGGCTACGAAACTACGCCTGGCCTGATAGATGAGTGGACACTGCTCTCCATTCGCGGCGCGGACGGGCGCGATTACGCTCGCTGGAACCTGCCAACTTCTGAACAAGTTGTCAGTGCGCCGCTTGCCTATCTGGTAACGGATGTCTTGCGCGACGGGAGGGTCCGCAACAGCCCGAACCCCTTCGAGCTTGGGCGTCCGGCGGCGGTCAAGACCGGCCTCGGCCCGGATGGCTCCGAATCCTGGGTGGTGGGCTATACCCCGCAGCGCGTGGTATCCGTCTGGCTGAACGGGGAAGGGCTTTCGGATATCCCGGGGGCAGGCTTGTGGACGGCGCTCATGCAGGCCGCCAGCCGCGAGGTAGGGCCTGAAGACTGGCCGCGCCCGCCCGGAATCGTCCGCCTGAACGTGTGCGACCCTTCGGGATTGCTGCCGACCGAGGCCTGCCCCAACATCGTCACCGAGACCTTTCTCGATGGCTACCAGCCGCTCCAACCCGATTCGCTCTACCGCGCCTATACCATTAACCGCGAAACCGGCCTGCTTGCCACCGTGTTCACGCCCCCCGAACTGGTAGAAAACCGCGTTTACTTGCAAGTTCCCCCCGAAGCGGCAGGTTGGGCGGCTAACAGGGGCATTGAAACGCCACCGGATACCTATGACACCATCCGCGCGCCGCGCTTCAATCCCTCGGTCCATATCACTTCGCCCGCACTGTTCGATGAATTGAAGGGGACGGTCACTATTACCGGCACCGCTACGGGCGAGAATTTCGCTTACTACCGGTTGCAGTACGGGCAGGGGTTAAATCCGTCGGGTTGGGTGTTGATTTTGGAAAGCGACCAACCCGTAGAGGCGGGAACCCTGGCAGAGTGGGACACGAGCGGGCTAGGCGGCTTGTATGCCGTGCAGTTAATCGTTGTCGGTGCGGATAGTCGTATCGAAACGGCGACCACGCAGGTGACGGTCGATAACGAGTCCCCGGTCGTTGGGCTGGTTTTTTCCCTCGATGTCGCCGAAATCTCGCTGGTCGAGAATCCCCGAATTACCTTCCAGCCGCGCATGAGCGATAACCCGTATGTCGAAAACATCGAACTCCCGCTGGATGATCGGCGGCTGGCTTTCTTCGACGCCCTGCCTATCAGCACAACCGCTTGGCTGATTGCTCGCGCGGTGAACATACCCTGCGCATCGTGGCGCGTGACCGGCTGGGCAACGAGACGACGCTGGACGTGAATTTCCCGGTGAAATGATGGCAGATTGGGATTATGTGGCGGGCGTGCTGGCGCAAGGCTACCGGGTGGCTTCGGGGCCGTCGCGTGACTATCCGTATGGCGCGCTGGAGCGGCAAAGGCCGTTCTTCAAGGCGCGCGGGTTGGATTTGGGCGGTTATTTCAACGGCTCGCTCAACATCGATATTTCCCCGGCGACATTTGCGATGTCGAATCCGCAGTTCACCTTCCCGCTGGTTGAGTGGACCGACCTGCACCCGCCCGAAACCTTCTCGTTTTCGCGCTGCCGGGTCGTGTTCCGGGAGGTGGAGTACGACGGCTGGGTCTATTACCCGCACCCCGAAACGAAACTGCGCCACTTCCAGAACCCCTCGCTGTTAGAGCTGATTGCCCTGCCGATTCCCGGTATCCAATATGGCGACGCACTGGGGGTCTGGCTGCGGGCGGATAAAGTTGCAATCATAAATTGCGCATAATCTAATCATTGACACCTCCCCCCTTTGCGGTATAATATCGTCCGCTCGACGGTCGACTAGCTCAATGGCAGAGCAACTGACTCTTAATCAGTGGGTTCAGGGTTCAAGTCCCTGGTCGATCACACCCATATCTGGGGGTCTGGTTATTTCCAGACCCCCAGATATTGTTATCGGCTGGGGTTTGCGTTTTTATTTTGCGCGTTTGGTTGTAATTTGGTTGCATTTCGTTTTCTCCTGCCGGTGGGGTATTTTATAGGTCGTGCTCGAAGGTATCCAGTTCTTTGACAGTCAAATCAGCCTTATTTTGGGGCGGCAGTTTTTCCAGGATGTCCTCGATGGTGCCAGCCACCACTTCTTGCAAAGTCGGGATGACGTGCGAATAGATTTTCAAGGTGGTCGTGATATCCGCATGTCCAAGCCGTTCGCTGACCACTTTCGGG
>Ga0116204_1001079_pt1 | contig 15349 bp, 12 predicted proteins | sample LakKivwa52mmetaG_FD_94481 | JGI IMG/M metagenome (GOLD analysis project Ga0116204, IMG submission 94481) | Anoxic lake water microbial communities from Lake Kivu, Rwanda to study Microbial Dark Matter (Phase II) - Lake Kivu water 52m metaG | ecosystem: Environmental > Aquatic > Freshwater > Lake...
AGCGTGGCATTACTCGATGATGTGGAGAAGGCCGTCACCATGACTGGGATACAAGCGCGAAGAACGCGCCACGGGTTGCGACGAGCGAGCACTGTGAGCAGCAGTGGATAGAGCAGCAGGATCACCACCGCGTAGCAGACAAGCACCACCGCCACATACAGAGCCAACTTCCACAACAGAGCGCCGCCAAAGCGTGCGATCACAACAAAGATCAGGCAGAACACGGCAACCGGTGCAAGACGCATGGCAAGCGACACGATGAACACCATGGCGTCGCCGATGATGTCGAGGAACTCGACCGCACCGAGGCGTCGCTCGGGTGGCTGCAACCCGAGTGCAACGCCAAGCAGCAGCGAAAATGCGATCAGCGGCAACATCTGCATCTGCACGATCGCACCCAGAATGTTGCGCGGAAGTGTGGCATCAATCACCTGCAGCGTCACCGATACAGCGCCATCTCCGCCGAGAGAGCCGCCCTGTTCGATTCGAATCGCCTCCGCCCCGAATGACTCCACCAGCTCTGCACGAATGAGGGGATCGAAGCCCACACCGGGCTGAAAGATGTTCATCGCGAACAGCCCGACCATGGTCGCGGTTATGGAGGTAATCGCAAAGATCACGAGTGCTCGGCCCGCCACACGACCAAGGCGGCCTGGATCGCCCAGTCGCGCGACCCCAGCGGCAAGCGATGCGAACACCAAAGGAACGACCACGAGAAAGAGGAGGCGCAGAAAAATCTGCCCGACCGGGTTCAGGACTGAATCATTGATGAATTCAAGCGTGCTCTGCCATGCCGGGACTCGCTCCGCGACCCGGTGGGCGACAGCCCCGCATGCGGCCCCCATGACAAGCCCGGCAAGAATGAGCCAGTGATTTGCCCGCACCGACTGCATGCGCGGAGGCTAGCAACTGTCCGAGTACTCGCGCACTCACTTGCGAGCAAGCGCGAGTTCAGGAGTTCGACCCGCACGAATGCTCGCCCATTGCACAACGCATCGTGCCGTGCGATACCCCTTTGCCTTCACGGTCAAGACGAGCTGATCGACATTGGGCAGATCGACGGGCGGCGTGATCCCCTGCGCATCGCATGCCACAACCCAACCGTTGGGATCGCGCGGAACGCCATCGAGTTCCTTGCCGAACTGCACTTCTGCCGAAGCAATCGGCGCATCGGTCTTCGCGTCAACGACACGCAGCGCACTCTTTTTCCATTGCAGTCGGCGCATCTTCAGAGTTGCAGTACCGCCGTCGGGCTCACGGTCGATTCGAATTCGCACGGGAGCAAAGCCCGCCATACGCGCGTAGGCGTAGGCACGAAGCGGATGAAACCGCTGTACTTGAACGCACCCATCGCTGCCGACGATCAACCGCTGCGCCGCAGGCATTCCCCATGCCGCCTCCACCCCGTCGGTTGGCAAGAAGAGCGAACACTCAACGGCCACTGTTGCGCCCGCCATCGAATCGCCACTCTCGTCGAGCACACAGACGCGAAGCGGCGAAGCCTGCAACGGGAACAGCAGCACATCCAACCGCGCTCGATCCGCAAGAGACTCGAATGGAACGCACAGATCCTCGGGCACCGTCACTTCGAGCGCCGTTGGCTTCGAGGGCTCCGCACATCCGCGGGGCTCGGGCACGATGCTCAACTGAACGGGGACAAATCCCTGACAGAACACTGCAAGGCTGGTGCCGCGTGCATCAAGAACGAGTGACGCCACACCGTCGGCGCCCGTCACGCTCGGCTTCGCGTTCCCTTTGGGCAGGAAACGAAGGAAGCGCGCGCCGTGCTGGCGAATCTCCGCACCCTCGATGGGCGATCTCGTGTCCGCCCGCATGACTCGGATTTGCACGGGCTTCGAAACACATCCCGTTCCAAGCAGCAAGACAACTGCACCACACATGCACAACAGCGAATGCACCCACGCGCCGAGCGGAACATCACCGAAGCACTGACCTGTTCGTCTCGCGACACGATCGCGGCTCGCGCCGCCCCTTCCAAAGGTCGGCTTTCTCGCTATCATTCAACTCCAATTCTTTGGGGATTGGTGTAACGGTAGCACAACTGACTCTGACTCAGTTTGTCCTAGTTCGAATCTAGGATCCCCAGTTCTTCAGGCAGTAGCGCGGTCGAACAGGGGGCGTTGCTTCCTCATTTGGCATCGTCTTCTTTGCCGAGTTCGCGGTACTGAAAGTTTTCCATACCGATCATTCCGCCGGCCATCAACCCCTTCTGCGCCCCGACGTACACCGCCACACCGTCTTGGAAGGACGCCGTTCCAGTGCTTCCCTTGTCAGCGGCAACAGCGAGCCCCTCGACCTTCCCAGTCAGAAAGCCCTTCTTGAACTTGTCGAGCGTGGGCTGGTCAGCAAAGACGATCAAGATCTTCTTCCCCTGTCCCCCTGCCTGCAGCCCGACATTGAACTGGTTCTCGGCAGCCCAGCCGATCTGTGTACCGCTCGGGGTGAAGACAGCTCCACGACCGAAGCTTCCCCCCGTGAAGATGATGCCCCATTGACCCGCACCAGGAAACACGGCGTAGCCGGCGGAGCGGTTGATCTGGTCACGAAGTCCGTTGACATTTGTCTCGAAGTACCCCAGACCATCGCGTGCCTCGACAACGAAGGCCTGTCGGTCATCCACCGACGGTGCGACACTACAACCAACCGTGCTCTGCAGGGACGCGATCAAAAGCAGAAGCACGATTCGAGCACACTTGGGAAGGCTTGATTTCATGGCCGCTGAAGATAATGCCGATCGGCTAACTTCACCATTCACGAAGACCCACAAACCAAAGGAGTTCCGACCATGCTTCGCCAGTTTGCAGAAGATTTCAAGGCTTTCGCCGTCAAGGGGAACGCCATAGACATGGCCATTGGCATCGTGATTGGCGCGGCGTTCAACAAGATTGTCAACTCCATCGTGACGGATCTCATGATGCCGCCACTGGGTCTCCTGATTGGCGGCGTGGACTTCAAGAACCTCCAGTTTGTGCTCCAACACGCCAAGGCGGCGACCGACGGCACGCCCGCGATTGCCGAGGTTGCGATCCGCTACGGCGCGTTTCTGAACTCCATCATGGAGTTTCTCATCGTCGGCTTGAGTGCGTTCATCGCCGTGAAGGTGATGTCACGCGTGATGCGCGCGCGCGGGGCGTGACTGTGAGCGGCACACTCGCCACAAGGCGCATGCTTGCCGTGAACGCCATCGCGGCGCTCGCCGTGGCGTTCGCACTCGGATCGTGCTCGCAGTCAAAGACCAAGGCCGGTGCGGGAGTTCGACTGTTCCGCGACGAGCGCATCAGCCGTTCGCAATTGGAAGAGTTGTCGAATGCCTTCGCGGACCGCTACTTCACATTGATGGTGTCGGCGAGCGAGCGCATCATGCGTGGCAATCCAGATGTGCAGCAGTGTCGCCTCATGAACGGCATCCGACTGCTCGGCGTGTCGAGCATGTACGACATCGCCACGTCTCCCGACACGCTGACCCAACTGGTGGATCAGTATGCGGTGGTCGTGCTACAAAATTACATGTGGGTCGATTCGGGGCGTGCCCATGCCATTTGGGGCGAGCGCGCTCAACTGCTTGAAGAAAATCTGCGTCGTGCGCGAGAGGACATCGCCACGCTCTGTGAGCGCGTCTTCACGGACGAACAGATGCTTGAACTCGATCTGAATGTCGCCGCGTGGTGGTCCCGAAGTACGGGTGCCGAACTGGTGGCCTATGTGCGCTTCAGCGAAGTTGCCAGCGCAAAGGGCAAGAGACTGATCGAGTCCGTCCGAGATGGTGGTGGTCTCCTCGAACCGCTTGACCGAGCAACGGAACAGCTGGTGGAGGCGCAACTCGTCTACGAGCGCAGTTTCTTCTGGGCAAAGCGACTGCCGCTGTTCGCGAACTGGCAAGTGGAAGCGCTTGCCTACGACCTTCTGCTGCTGCCGGATATTCAAAAGACCGTTGCAGGAGTGAACCGCGTGTCCGAAGTCGTGGGCTCGCTTCCCGCGCTCATGGATTCCAAGCAGCCCGCGCTGCTTGAATTGATGCAGGAGTATCAACGGTCGATGCAGGCGACAGCCACGACGCTCGATCGTGCGGCTCCTCTTGTCGATGGCGTACGCGGGGTGATGCAGGCGGGCGATGGCACACTCGGGCAAGTCAATGCGGTACTCGAGAAGCTCATCATGTTTCAAGCTGAGCGGCTCAAGGCTCAGGATCCAAATGCGCCAACTGCCAAGCCGATTGAAATGTCTGAGATCCTTGCTCTCCTTGCGGAGGCACGAACGACGCTCGTCGAGGCGCGACAGACCATCGAGGGCGGTGGACGACTGATCGGCTCTGCCGAGGTCGATCGTCGTCTTGCGGAAATCCAAGCGGCGGCAGACGCTTCGACCGATCGCATTTTCTGGCGTGTGTTGATTGTCGTGCTGACTGCCATCGGAGGGCTTGGATTGCTCATGTTCATCCGCACGCGGATCGGAGGTCATTCATGAGGCGCGTTCAGAAGGCCTGCTCAGCACGCGCAGCGCACGGCCTGCTCTTTTTGGTTGCCGCGTTCGTCAGCACGCTGACGCTTGGGCAACAACCCCCGCCGCCGTCCGAAGGCGCCGCGGCAGATGCGATTCGATTGGCGGTCCAGACGGTGCCCATACCGACCGATCCCTACGGCGCAAAGTTGAGTGCGATGGTCGAATCATTTCCTGTCTATCGGGGTGACGGTCGCATCATCACTGAAGACATCGTCATCTACGGAACCGAGTCGACGGCGTTGCTGCTCACGGAGGTGGGTCGTGCATGGACGAAGATGAATCCCGAGTCGATCGTCACTGTGTACCAAACAGCGCCCTCGAGCGACCTCGCAGCGCTTGAGCGCCCAGACACAAGTTTTGCGTCAGTCGCACGCCCGCTGACGGCGGGCGAACTCTCTCGTTTGCAGGCTCGTGGCAGCACAGTTCACCAAGTGCCGATCGCACGCGACGGTGTCGCGATCTACGTTCATGTGGACAACCCGATCGCCGGGCTCACCCGCCGTCAGTGCAACGGCATCGTGTCCGCGACGCACTCAATGCACCCCGAACTGGTGCTTGACTGGCGCGACCTTGATCCGAACTCACCGCTCGGCGATCAGCAGTTTCCGTTGTACATGCTTGACGCCCGCTCTTCAACGATGATCCGAATCACGGAGTGGTGCATGCCTGGCGAACCGATCACCACCATCGGCACGTTCATCGAACATAGCGCATCCTCGGTTGTCAATGCGTGCTGCGCGTACCGCACGGCCATGGGCATCGCCAGCACAAGTGCTCGGCAGCCGCGCGCGCGAATGGTCCCCCTCGCTGTGGAGGACGGTGGGCCCTTCGTGCCTCCCACTTCGCTCACCATCGCCGATGGCTCTTACCCCCTGACTCGATCCCTTAATCTCGTGTTCCGCACGCCAAAGGGAGGCGAAGTTCCGACCCACTTTCGCGAGTTCCTGCGCTTTCTGTGGAGCGAAGATGGACAAGATGTTGTGGCGAGATTGAAACTCGTTCCGCCCGATTCCGCGAGGATTCCTCCGCAACTCGGCAGCCCGATCGACGGCATTTGGAAGTGACTGCCCGCGTCCCTTTGCCGCGCCGCAAGCCCGTTGTCAGCCCTTGGGTCAGCCCCAGTTCGACAGCAGCGTTGTCAAGTCGGATCCGCCGACCATACCGTCTCGGTCGATGTCGGCGGCACAACTGGTGCAGGTACCCCATGCCCCGAGCAGTTCGGTCAGATCCGAACCGTTCACCGCACCATCGCCATTGATGTCGCCGGGGCGAACAGGCAACCCAGGCGTTCCCTCGATGATCAGCGTGGGTGCTGCACCGAAGCCGCCTGTCTGCCATGTCACGCCATCAGACTGCGAGATGACGGAAAACTGATTGCCGACTGAGGCGAAGTTCCAGACCGCGTTTTGCCCGGGCTGAACGGTCGACTGCGCCACGACCCAGTACTTCTGCCCCGACCGCAGCGCGACGCCGCCCGCCGACTGCAAGACTTCCTGCACTGGATTCCAACCAACGGCCTGAATGCTGACGGTCCACTCTGCCATGATCTCGCTCGACGGCAAGCTCTGCCCCGACCCAGATGCCGTCGACTGATCCGTGCGGAGCGTGATGCGAACCTGCGGATGTGCGCCGCCGCTGTTGTCCATGAACCATATCTTCACGCGCTCGAGCGTGAAATCTCCGTTTGGGATGAAGCGCGCCCCAACGCTCTGCTGCGCCGACACATCGGGACCCCAGACTCCGAAGAATCCGCCAAACGGACCTGCCGTTTGATGCACGAACGCTGCAGTTGCCACGGCAACCATCAACAGAGGTGCGATCCATGCAAACACGCGGACAGCTCTCATGTTCTCTAAAGTATCGCTGCGATGCAATGAGGCAAGGGAGATCCGCGACTTTCGCGCAATTCCTCCGCAGTCCTCAAACAAGGCGGGTGCGGTTATGGTGAACGCGTGCGCGTTGTGAGCCTGTTGCCGTCAGCGACTGAGATTCTTTGCCGAATCGGTGGCAGTTCGCTGCTCGTTGGACGAAGCCATGAATGCGACTTTCCTGTCGGGCTCGATCATGTGCCAATCCTGACGGGGCAGCGCACGCCCTCGTTCACTGGCGAGGGATCAAGTCTGGAAATCGACCGCTCCGTCCGCACAGCATTGGATGCGGGTGAATCGCTTTACACGCTTGATGTCGATCGACTCCGTGCGCTGAAGCCCGATGTCATCCTGACACAGGATCTCTGCGAGGTGTGTTCCATCGATTTGCCCACCGTGCAGCGCGTTGCGCACGAATTGAATCCGACACCGACTGTTGTGAGCCTCGACCCGAAGTCCGTGTGGGCCGTCTTGGATGATCTGCTCCGCGTCGGTGAAGCGGTCGGACTTGAACGCGAGGCTGAAGCAGCGATGGTCGAACTTCGAGAAGGCTGGTGGACGGCCATCGACTTTGTGAACCCCTACGAAGAAGGCCCCGAAGTGCTCTTTCTTGAGTGGATGAACCCGACCTTCGTTGGAGGTCACTGGACACCCGAACTGATTCAGGCTGCCGGTGCTCGCCACTCGCTGAATGCGGTGGGTTCGAAGAGCCGCGTGGCCTCCGCAGAGGAAATCGTCGCCGCTGCACCCGACCGTGTGATCATCTGCCCTTGCGGGCTTGCGCTGCCCGCGATTGAGTCAGAACTTCACGCACTCACCGCGCAGCGCTGGTGGCAGGTGTTGCCGGCCTCGCTCGAGAGTGGTCGGATCGCCTTGGTGGACGGCAACCAGATGTTCAACCGCCCTGGACCGCGGCTTGTGGATGCGTTCCGCTGGCTCGTGGGTTGGCTGCATGACCGCCCCGAGTTGATACCAAGCGGATTTCCCGTGATTTACCGTTGAATACGGTTGCTTTCATGGGCGGCTGCATCCGCAGAATGGTCGGCACGGAGATTGCTACGGAGGCTACTTCATGAACTTCGAACGCTTCACCACTCTTGCGCAAGGCGCCATTTCGCAAGCCCAGTCCGCTGCGGTTCGTGACCAGCACGGTGAGGTCACTTCGCTGCACTTGCTGACAGCACTGCTCGCAGAGAAGGATGGTCCTGCAGCCGGAGTACTCGCCAAGGCGGGGCTCGACGGATCTCGCGTTCTCGCCACCGCGCAGGCAGAACTCGCCAGACTGCCGAAGGTTCAGGGCGCCGCGCGCGGCGTCTCGCGCGATCTGACGGAAGCGCTTGGTGCAGCAGAACGACTCGCCCAGAAGATGAAGGATTCGTATGTGTCAAGCGACCATCTGTTGATCGCGTTGGCACAGGTGAAGGGAAGCGCACAAACTGTTCTTGCGGCAGTCGGTGCCGATGCCAAGACGCTTGAACGCGCTGCACTCGAAGTGAGGAAGTCCAGCGGCGTTCAGGGAATTCATGACGCGGGCGGCGAGAGTTCCCTCGAAGCACTCAAGAAGTACGGGAAGGACTTGAACGAGCTCGCGGCATCAGGCAAGCTCGACCCAGTGGTGGGGCGCGACGAGGAGATCCGCCGCTGCATGCAGGTGCTGTCGAGGCGATCCAAGAACAACCCGGTACTGATCGGCGAGCCTGGTGTCGGCAAGACCGCCATTGCCGAGGGACTTGCACAGCGGATTCTCAACGGTGACTGCCCGGAATCGATGCGTTCCGCCCGAATCGTGGCGCTTGATGTGGGCGCGCTGCTTGCGGGCGCGAAGTACCGCGGCGAGTTCGAGGAGCGGCTCAAGGCCGTGCTTCGCGAGGTCGCTGCCAGCGAGGGACGCATCATCCTGTTCATCGATGAACTTCACACGATCGTCGGCGCGGGCCAGGCCGAAGGCGCTGTGGGTGCGGGGCAGTTGCTCAAGCCTGCCCTTGCCCGCGGCGAACTGCACTGCATCGGTGCCACCACACTCGACGAGTACCGCAAACATGTCGAGAAGGACGCGGCCTTCGAGCGGCGCTTCAGCCCCGTCTACATCGGCGAGCCATCCGTGCAGGACACGATCGCGATTCTTCGCGGACTCAAGGAGCGGTACCAGGCACACCACGGCGTTCGCATTCAGGACAGCGCACTCGTGGCGGCGGCGCAGCTCAGCGATCGTTACATCAGCGATCGCTTCCTGCCCGACAAGGCGATCGATCTGCTCGATGAGGCCGCAAGTCGACTCCGCATCGAGAATGACTCGATGCCAACAGAACTCGATGCCATCCGTCGCAGCATCACCACACTCGAGATAGAGAAGGCAGCCCTGCAAATTGAAAAAGACCCCAAGAGTGCGCAACGACTCTCGGTCGTCGAGCAGGCACTCGCCGAGGAACGCGAGCGGGATCGAGCGATGACTGCACAGTGGGAAGTGGAGAAGGCGGACCTGGACGCGGTCAAGCACATCGACCGCGACATCGAGGCACGGAAGGTGGAGTTCGAGCAGGCCCAGCGGCGCGGCGACTTCGACCGCGCTGCACGCATCCAACATGGCGAAATCCGAGAACTCGAACGGCGACGCACCGAAGCGGAGACTGCGCTACGCAAGCGACTTGAGTCGGGCGCCGCACTTGTGAAGGAGGAAGTCGATCCGGAAGCTGTTGCCGAGGTGGTTGCCAAATGGACAGGCATTCCAATGTCCAAACTCGTTGAGAGCGAACGAGAAAAGTTGCTGCACATCGAAGAGTCCCTGCAACGACGGGTGATCGGACAAGACACGGCGGTTCGTGCGGTGGCGGAGGCGGTTCGCCGCAATCGCGCAGGACTTGGTGAACCCAACCGCCCCATCGGCTCGTTCCTGTTCCTCGGCCCGACTGGTGTGGGCAAGACCGAACTCTGCAAGGCGCTCGCCGAACTGCTCTTCGACTCTGCCGATGCTCTGGTGCGCATTGACATGAGTGAGTTCATGGAACAGCATGCTGTGGCGCGTCTCATCGGCGCACCGCCCGGCTATGTGGGCTATGACGAGGGCGGGAGACTGACCGAGGCGGTTCGGCGGCGGCCCTACTGCGTTGTGCTGTTCGACGAGTTTGAGAAGGCGCACCCTGATGTGAGCAATGTGCTGTTGCAAGTGCTCGACGATGGGCGGCTCACCGATGGACAGGGGCGCACGGTCAACTTCGCCAACACGATCATCGTGATGACGAGCAACATTGGATCATCGGCGATTGTTGACATGGGCGAGCGCGGCGAACCTGAGGAGATGATCGAGGCGCACGTTCGGAGGCTGCTCAAGGATCACTTGCGTCCAGAGTTGCTCAACCGCATCGACGAGACAGTGGTGTTCCAACAACTCACGCGCACCCAACTCACGTCCGTCACGAAGATTCAAGTGGAACTCCTTGCCCGCCGCCTGAAGCAGCGCGGCATCGGGCTCGATGTGTCCGACGATGCATTGAAGGCTCTCGCGTCCGAGGGCTACGACCCGCAGTATGGGGCGCGACCTCTGAAGCGCGTCGTACAGCAGCGTATTGAAAACCAGATCGCCTCCAGGATCCTCAGCGGAGCCTTCCAAGATGGTGACACGATCGCCGTGGGCTATCAGGGCAAGTCGTTCACCTTCGAGAAGTCGAACGGCGCACCTCAGACCGTGTGAGCCACGCGAGGCGTGCGTTCACTCGGCGCGCAGAAGGGGCACCAGCGCGGCCGCGCATGCCACCAAGTGCGCGGACTCATGATCGCTGTAGGTCCGTGGTGCGATGCAGGCGATGCCGATCACGCCCACGACATCGGCTGTCCGCGCATCGATCGCGGGGACCGTGATCGCGCCTTCCATGCCGGTCGCGCGCGCCCCTGGGCGCACATCACCCGACTGATCGCTCTGCAGATTGCAGACGGTCACGGGCACACGGCGCGATGCCGCGAGTCCGGCGAGTCCCTTGCCAAACGGAATCGTGCGGATCGCCTCGAGCACTGGCGGCGGAAACTGCCCAACGACTGCACGGAGATGAAGATGTCCATCCACGGCCGTGGCATGAACGGTGCCACTGTCGCATCCGAAATGGCGAACGACCGCTTCAAGTGCCTGCTGCAGGGTGAAGCGATCGCCAAGCGACGCGAGTGGTGCGGGCATCGACGTCATGCGGCAAAGAGTACGCGCGGGCCACTCGGCACTAGCGCCAACGGTCACTCCATGCCTGCAGCATCAGCATGGACCACACTTGGTGGCGCGGCGTGTCATCGCCTGCAAGCAGTCGTTGCCAAAGTTGCTGAACGCCGTCCACACGCAACAGCCCTGCGCGCGAAACTGCATTTCGCGAAAGGAGCGACTCCGCCCACGGACGAAGGGGACCGCGCAGCCACACGGCAATCGGAACGCCGAAACCCATCTTGGGGAGATCAGCAACCTCGGGCACCACGGAACGCGCAAGTTCGCGGGCTGCCCACTTGCACTTGAACGAACGCTGCTTTCGTCCAAAGCGAACCTTCGCAGCAATCGGCAGACGCCACGCCCACTCCACGAGATCACGGTCAAGAAACGGCGAACGCACTTCGAGAGCGACCGACATCGATGTGCGGTCCACCTTTACCAAGAGATCATCCACGAGTGCTCCCGCGAACTCTTCGCGCAGGACGCGGCGCAGAATGCCATCTGTGGTGATTGCATCATCCGCATCCTGCAGACGCGCCAACGGCTGTGCAGCATTCGCAAGCAGAGATGCGCTGTCTGGTCCGATCGATGACAAGGCATCGATCGCCCCATCGAGCGATTCCGACAGGACGAGTGCGCGCATTTTCTCGAGCTTCTCATACGGGCGCACAGCGCTCCCCTGCCCATTCAACTGTGGAACCCGCCGAAGGAGTCGCACCAGAAGCGGCGCCATCTGCCGCGCGAAGCCCGCCTGCATCCGTGCAACCCTTCCGCGACCACCAAGTCGTGCACTCCACCACGATGCGATCGCCGCACAACGCTCGTACCCGCCGAGCACCTCGTCTCCGCCGTCGCCGCTGAGAGCCACGGTGACCGATCCGCGCACAAACTCGCTGAGCAGCAGGAAGCCGATCTGACTGCTGTCTGCAAATGGCTCATCATGCACCTGCGAGAGTCGAGTCGCCGCCGCAAGCACATCCGCGCCGCTGGCAATGCGCAGCGCATGCTTCGATCCGATCGCGCGCGCTGTGGACTGCGCTGCAGCGCTCTCGTCATAGCCCTCCACATCGAAACCGAGCGTGAATGTTTGGATCGCAGAACCGGTCAACCGCGCAGCAGATGCCGCGATCAGGGCGCTGTCGATCCCTCCCGAAAGACATACACCAAGTGGAACATCCGAACGCAGCCGTCGTGCCACCGCCACATCGATGTGCTGCTGCAACTGCTGCGGCACCTGCGAAACATCGGTCGGCAGCGGATCAGATTCGCACGCGCGCGCCACACGAAGAGGGTTCCACCAATCGAGTCGCCGTGGCTCCGCACCCACCGCACCGTCGATGGACCACGACAGCACTGCACCTGGCGGAACACGAAAGATTCCCCGCAAGATCGTCTGCTCACCGGGCACGCAGCCATACCGCAGGAACGCCGCCACGGCTCCATCGTGCACAGGCGGCATCGACCTCCCCATGGCTCGCATCGCACGCAACTCGCTCGCGAAACCGAGAACGCCATCGACCCATCCCCACACCATCGGCTTCTTTCCCGCACCGTCGCGCATGAGGTGCAACACACGCCGCTCCAGATCGATGACGGCACCCGCGAACATGCCGCGCCAACGATCCACGCACCGCTCGATCCCCCACGCATCGAGCGTGGCGAGCATCGCTTCGGTGTCACTGTGTCCGCGCCATCTTTGCCCTCTCGCCTGATCGAGCTCCCTGCGCAGTTCAGTCGCGTTGTAAACCTCGCCGTTCCACGCAATCACATAACGACCTGACTCACTCGTCATCGGTTGATGGCCCGACGGTGAAAGATCGACTACCGCAAGCCTGCGATGCGACAAGCCAAGCGGGAGTGAAGGTTGCCACCACATCCCACTGTCATCGGGGCCACGGTGTTGAAGCGCATCCGACATCCGATCGAGTACGCCACGCGCATCTCGTACACGAGCACTCGGATCGAGGAAGCCCGCGATTCCGCACATGGCTCCGAGGATAGGGCGGCAGTCATCGATACCCCTAGACTGACTCCATGACGATCCACCCTCCCGCAGCGCAAGCCCAACCTGCCATCCGATCCCGCCTGCATTCACTTCTGCTGAGTGGAGCGCTTCTTCTCTCCATGGGCTGTGAACAGGTGAGCGACCGGCTGCCTGCCGCCGCCTGCTCTGCGACCACGACAAGCGCGGTGCGCATCTCGACAACCGGCAGCGACGCGACCGCAATGCAAGACAGCATCCAGACGCTCGCAGGCATCATGATGCGCTCCAAGATTCCTGTGGTTGTTCAGGCCTCGGGGCTGCTGCAACTGCAGGCCCTCGGGCTCGATCAACAGCCAGAGATGGTCAAGTACGGCAAGTCGCTGGCGGCGCTTCGCGCCATCGAAGGCAGCAACATCTTCCTGCTCGCCGAAGAGATCCCGAGTGTCGAAATCGCCGCAGGCGGACAAATGATGGATGACCCTGATGCAACGGTTCTCCTGGTACAGACCAAGAGGCTCGGCGCGGAGAAGGAAGTAGCGGCTGCGATGAATGAGTGGATGACGGACGCGTCGGTGGAGTCGATCGGTGGCGGTTGGTATTGGGTGAAACCCAAGGGCACGAATCGGACGCTTGGAGGCGGCGATGCCTCTGCAGCGGCCGCACTGGAGAACGCGCTCGCAGGTGTACCAGCGTCCTCCGTGACAATCGGACTGCGCGTCACCGACTCGATGCGTGACTCTATCGCCGAGGGAATGGACGAAGACGGTGGCATGCTGACCGCTGCGCTCGCTGGGTTCGAGGACTCCATGAAGTCGCTGCAGACTGCTTCCATCGGGCTACAGTTTGGCGCCAAGCCTGAAGTCCGCGCTGCCATGATGTTCGAGAACGAGGCTGCAGCGAAGGAGTTCAATGAGTCATGGACATCCACCACGCGCAGTCTCACATCGATGCTCGGCATGATGATGGCATCGCAAGCTGCCGACGAGGAAGAGGAAGGCGAAGACGCAGCGCCACCGATGGATCCGACGATGTTCGCTGGGATGGCTGAAGCCCTTGCGATGAAGCAGGACAAGCAGCGACTCTCGCTTGTGATCGACGACGCAGGCTGGCGCAAGCTCCTTCCGTGAGCCGCTCCGAGCGAGGCGTTCAACCGCCGCCAAGTTGACGCGCAGCGTGCAGGAACGCGGCGTGATTGGCGCGCAATTCGCTCATCGAGTCTCCGCCGAACTTTTCCACAAACGCGCGAGCGATCTCGAAAGCAACGACCTGCTCCATCACGACGCTTGCAGCAGCGACCGCGCTGATATCGGAGCGCTCATACTGGCTTTGTGATGCCTCGCCGCTTCGCAGGTCCACACTCGGCATGCCGCGAAGCAGCGTGGAGATTGGCTTCATTGCGCCGCGCACCACAACCGGCATGCCGTTGGTCATGCCCCCCTCAAGCCCGCCTGCATTGTTGGTCGGGCGCGTGAATCCAAGATGGCTCTCGCTGCGCTGCGTGGGATCAAAGTGGATCGGGTCGTGCACCTCGCTGCCCCGCCGAGCGGCGACCGCCATGCCGAGACCGATCTCGACGCCCTTGAACGCCTGAATGCCCATCACAGCTGCAGCGAGTCGCGAATCAAGTCGCGCATCCACGCTGACGCACGATCCGAGTCCGGGAGGAACACCGAACACATGCGTCTCGCACCACCCACCCACCGTGTCCTTGTCGACCTTCGCCTGATGGATCGCCTCCACGAGTTGCGCGGACACGGACTCATCCGGGCAGTACACCTCGCTCGCGTCGCGTCGCACGCGAAGCGCCGCAAGTTCCGCGGCGCTCGGTTGAAGCGTGCTCTGCACATCCAGAGCGCCTCGCACGAATCCGAAGACCTCCACGCCAAAGCATCCAAGCAGACATCGCGCCACCGCGCCCGCCGCTGTTCGCGCGGCCGTCTCGCGCGCGCTCGCCCGCTCGAGCGTGCCACGACAGTCAGTGGTGAGCCATTTGATGCTGCCCGCGAGATCGGCGTGCCCCGGACGCGGACGAAACACGGGGGGCGTGCGCTCGACATCGTCGATCCGCGAGTCGGCGTTCATGATCTCGATGGCGATGGGCGATCCGATGGTCATCCCCTGCCGCACGCCCGAAAGAAAACGAACCGCATCCGTCTCGATGCGCTGCCTCGCGCCGCGACCGTAGCCGCCCTGCCGACGCCTCAGTTCGCCATCGATGAATGCGGCATCGATCGGAACGCCCGCGGGCATTCCCTCGATCAGCGCGATCATCGCCGGCCCATGCGATTCACCCGCCGTTCGGTAACTCAGTGTCGCCAATGCATTGCTCCTTGTCCGATGCTAGAGGGACGGCGAACCAGCGGTCATATCCATGCTGACATCCATGTTCTTCGGATCATTGCCCGTCCACAGCCGATGCTGCTGCGCGGCCTGCGCGACGAACATCGACCAGCCCCCGATGAGATGCGCGCCAGCCCTCTCCGCCCGCCGAAGAAATGGCGTTTCCTGCGGCGTGTACACCAAGTCCATCGCGATCGTTGCATCGGTCAGCGGCACCGTTTCAGGCAGCGGATCCACATCGGCATCTTCGCCGCCGACCATCCCGGCGCTCGTCGCCTGAACGATCACATCGAATCGAGTCGCACCGAGATCAAAGAGCGAACGCGCGGCGATCGATGATGCCGCATTTGCGCCAAGGCCGAGCGAGGCGTTCAATTCAGCTGCGACCGATACCGCACGATCGGATGTACGGTTGGCGATCGTCACCTCGGCGCCTGCCGTGGCAAGCGCGAC
>Ga0116204_1001080_pt1 | contig 15342 bp, 12 predicted proteins | sample LakKivwa52mmetaG_FD_94481 | JGI IMG/M metagenome (GOLD analysis project Ga0116204, IMG submission 94481) | Anoxic lake water microbial communities from Lake Kivu, Rwanda to study Microbial Dark Matter (Phase II) - Lake Kivu water 52m metaG | ecosystem: Environmental > Aquatic > Freshwater > Lake...
CCCATCATCGCCGCCACTTTCGTAATGGCCGCCGTCAGGGTCGTCTTGCCGTGGTCGATGTGCCCCATCGTCCCCACATTCAGGTGCGGTTTGCTGCGATCAAATTTCTGCTTCGCCATGTTTCACTCTCCTTGAAAAAAAAATGAACAGAGTGCATATTCAGCAACTGAGCCCTCAATGGGATTTGAACCCATGACCCCAGTCTTACCAAGACTGTGCTCTACCGACTGAGCTATGAGGGCGTATCGTGCTGCCCGGCTAAAACCGGGAAGGTGGGCAGTGAAGGATTCGAACCTCCGAAGGCGTCTGCCAGCTGATTTACAGTCAGCCCCCTTTGGCCACTTGGGTAACTGCCCACGATTCAATTGTTTGAGCCATTGCTGACTCGAGTTCGGGGTCATGCCTGGCCCCGAACGCCAACCAACAATGGAGCCGACGATGGGAATCGAACCCATAACCGCCCGCTTACAAGGCGGGTGCTCTGCCGATTGAGCTACGTCGGCGGACTATCCCACATCGAGCAGCGGCTTGTCCCGCGTTAAGCGGGGCAATTATACCAAAGGCTACCCGCCACAACAAGGGATTTTGGGAATTTCACGCCAGACTCGTTTTTGCGAAAGCAGCCAGGATGAAGCAACCAACCCAAACGGACGGAGAGTTTATCAGGATTTTAGGGAAGCGTCAAGCCTGGCATGTTATAATTCGCACAATTTCACCCCCCTGGAGCGAATAATGCTAAAAATTGAGGTAACATATTGCGCAGTTTGACATTACACTGACCGGGCCGTGAGCCTGGCAAGCGAATTGTTGAAAAAGTTTGAACCTGAAATCGAAATCCTGGCCTTGATTCCCTCTGATGGAGGAAAATTCGAGGTTGTCGTGAATAATAAGTTGATTTACTCAAAACTCCAGACCCGGCGCCACGCCGAACCGGGCGAAGTTGTCGGGCTGGTCCAAAAATTCTTACATTCGTGAGGCAAAATGGCAAAGAAAGGCCGCGTTTTTTCGGGCGCCCGCCCCACCGGGCGGCAGCATCTTGGCAATTACCTGGGCGCGATGAAAAATTATGTCGCGTTGCAAGATGAATATGACTGCGTGTATTGCATCGTGGATGTCCACGCGCTGACGACAGTGGAAACGACCAGGGACCTGGTCAACAACACCTACGACATGGCGCTTGATTGGATGGCCGCCGGAATTCGCCCGGAGGAGTCGATTGTTTTCGTCCAGAGCCACGTTCCGCAGGTGATGGAACTGCACACATATCTTTCGATGGTCACGCCGCTAGGCAAGTTAACCGACCTTCCCACCTTCAAGGAAAAAATCCGCGAAAACCCGGATAATGTAAACTATGGGCTGGTCGGATATCCCGTGCTGATGACCGCCGACATCGTGCTATATCGCTCGGATGTCGTACCGGTCGGCGTAGACCAGGCCCCGCACCTGGAATTTGCGCGCGAGACCGTGCGCTCGTTCAATTACCGGTATGGCGCGCCCGTCCTCAAAGAGCCGCAGATGAAAAACACCGAAATTCCAAAGGTGTTGGGAATCGACGGGCAGCAGAAGATGGGCAAGAGCCTGAACAACCACATCGAACTGGCCTGCACTCCCGACGAAACCCGCCAGCGCGTGATGCAGATGGTGACCGACCCACAGCGCAAAATGCGCACCGACCCGGGCAACCCTGACATCTGCAATGTGTTTTCGATGCACAAGGTCTTTTCCCCGGCGGAAGAAGTTGAAATAATTAGTTTAGAATGCCGCCAGGCGGGCATCGGCTGCGTGGACTGCAAAAAACGCTTTGCCGAGAATCTGAACAAACACCTGGCGCCATTCCGCGACAAACGCGCCGAAATTGGCAAGAATCCCGATACTGTCTGGGATGTGCTGCATGATGGCGGCAAACGCGCCCGCGCTCTTGCCGAGGAGACGATGGTGGCCGTGCGCGAGGCGATCCAGTTGCCCAAATAAGCAGAAGCAACCAAGCCAAACAATATGCAAGCGTTTAGGATGCGTGATCCGTAATTCGTAAAACGGGTTACGCATCACGCGTTACGGAGGACTCCATGCGCGCCCTGGTGCAAAGAGTTAAATACGGGAAAGTCAGCGTCGAGGGAAAAACCACCGCCGAGATTGACCGGGGATTGGTGATTCTGCTGGGGGTCGGTCATCACGATTCAGAAGAGCAAGCCGCCTGGCTGGCCGACAAAATTGCCAACCTGCGGATTTTCGAGGATGCGGATGGAAAGATGAATCTTTCGGTCAAGGATGTGGGCGGGGAGGCGATAGTTGTCAGCCAGTTCACGCTGTATGCCGATGCCCAAAAAGGCCGCCGCCCCTCATTCACCGATGCCGCCCTTCCCGACCACGCTCGCCCGCTGGTGGAGCGATTCGCTGACCTGCTGCGCGCGCAGGGTATCCGGGTTGGGGAAGGCGTGTTTGGGGCCGAAATGCTGGTCGAAATCCACAACAACGGCCCGGTCAGCATCTGGCTGGAAAGATAATATTTTCCTGTCATGAAAAAAGAAGCCAGCAAATGGCGGATACGGGTAAAATCTAACTATGCCAACCTCCGCCGGACGACGACTGGAAACCGCCCACGAAGCGCTCAAACACTATGAGATAAATCCCACGCTGGTGACGTTCCTGCAACACAGCGAAAACGTGACCTTCCGTGTGGACTGCCTCGACGGCATTTTCCTGCTGCGCCTGCACAGCCCGCGCGCAGAGTCCTTTGGGAAGGATGGACTGGACAGCCAGATCGTCAACTCGGAAATGCTCTGGCTGGCAGGCTTGCGCCAGCAGGGTTTGCCCGTTCCAACGCCGGTCAAGGATAAATCAGGCGGCTACGTTTCGCAGGCAGCAGGAATCAATGTCACGCTATTGGCCTGGCAGGATGGCAACTTGCTGACGCGTGAGTTGGAAAGCGAGGACACCGCCGCGCAAATCGGAAACCTGGTCGGCAAGATTCACGCCCACACCAAACAGTGTCAACTGCCAGCCGGGTTTTCGCGTCCACAACGGGACCCGGCCTATTTCCAGGATGCGCTCATCTCCCTGCGGCCAGCAATACAGGACGGGCGCATTTCCTATCCCGACTACAAAGCGCTCGAAATTTCGCTGGGCTTTTTAGGAGAAGAAACCGGCCGCCTGGCGCGCACCAACCAGACCTGGGGACTCTTACACGGTGACCTGCACCGGGGCAATTTCCTGCTCCACAACGGGCAGGTTCGGCTGATCGATTTCTCGATGTGCGCATTTGGGCATTTTGCCTATGATCTGGCAACCTGCCTTTCCAACGTGCGGACGACATTCCACCCGGTTTTCCTGGAGCAATATACGCAGTTTGTCCCTCTCCCGCCAGGGTACGAGCGCCTGCTGGAGGGGTATTTCCTGGCAAGTTACATTGCCACGTTTTCGCTGTGGGTTTCCGACATCAAATCACAGGAAACCTTCATCCAGCGCGTTTCTTATATTTCCCGTGAATATGCCGCGCGTTTCAATCGCGATGAACGTTTCTGGTTCAGGTAGAAAATGAACGCATGGAAAGCGATTAAATCGTTTTTACGGCACCCCACCTTTCCCGCAGACCGGGAAAAAACCCGCCAGGCCAGGGTCCTTTACGCGCTGGGACTGAACCTGCTGGCAGTGCTTTCGTTTGCCCTGTTTATCGGCGTTCCGTTTATTTACGTAGAAAAATTAATCTCCGGCGCGGCAACGATCATCGCCATGTTGGTCTGTATCGTCACGCTATTCTTGACGCAGCAGGGGCAGATCAAAACCGCCGGTTTCCTGGTCACCAGCGCGCTGTGGGTGCTTGCGACTTTCCTGGCCTGGATTTCAGGCGGCATCCAGAGCATGGATATTGCTTTATACGCGGCGGTGGTTGTGGTAGGGGGACTGGTGTTGGGCACGCGCGGCTCAACCATTTTTGCCGCCCTGTCTCTACTCATCCTGTTGGTGATGGCGCTGCTGGAAATTGCTGGTTATCAATTTCCCCGCATGTTTGCTTTCCCACCCCTGGGCATCTGGATTATTATGGTGCTGGTGATTGGCGCCATCCTGCTGCCCATCCGCATCACAGTAAAAAGCCTGGCAGAGACACTGATTCAGTTACAGGAAGAATTGGATGAGCGCCGCGCAGCCGAAACCAACGCCAGCCGCCGGGCCGCAGAACACGCGATGCTCTATGACTTTGGTCTTGCAATTGCCGCAGGAAAAAGCCTGAATGAAACGCTGGGCAACGCGCGAGACCAACTCAGCGAACTCATTCCCAACAACCTGTTTTTCGTAGCCTTGTACAACGAGCAAACCGACTTTGTGTCTTACCCGCTCTTTTTCAGCGGCGATCAAAACCTGGAGATTCCCTCCCGCAAATTGAGCGATAAACCAGGCATAACAGGCGCGGTGATTTATAACCGGGATACGTTGTACATTGGCGACGTCACATCACCCGCTGCCGAGGCAGCCTACCAACCCATGCGGGCGGACAAGGTAAACACACATTCTTTCCTGGGTGTGCCGCTTATCGTTAATGATAATATCATCGGGGTAATGTCGATTCAGCACGAACAGGTAGACGCTTTCAGCCGGGAACAAATCCACCTGTTCGAGACGTTGGCCGTCCAGGTCAGCATCGCTGTCGAAAAGTCGAGATTAATCGACCAGTTGCAGCAGGAACTAACTGAACGGAAACGCGCCGAGGCGGAAATCCGCCGAGAACAGGATATGGTCGCCGTGCGCCGCCTGCTCTTGGAAAAAGTGATCGAGATTGGGAAGCAAACTGCCCAAGTCACCGACCTGACACAGTGCCTGAAGATGGCGCATCATTGCATCCAAAAAGAGCTTGGGTTCGACCGGGTCGGGCTGTTCCTGTACGAAGCCAGTCAAAACACCATTCAGGGCGCGTTTGGCACTGACCGGCAAGGCAACCTCGAAAAGACAGACCGGTTTATCCAAAAAGTCGACGAGTTCGAGGAATGGCGGCAAGCGCTCCGCGAACCAAGCGGGCTGATTATCCAGGATGATTACCAGGAAAAACACCAGCCCCATCCAGGCAGCGAGATGTACGGGGTCAGGCAACACATCACCATCTCGGCCTGGGCCGGGGAACACCCGGTTGCACTCATCACAGTCGACAATGGCATCAGTCACCAACCCATCTCAAGAGATGCCATCGAAGCCTTGCAGTTATATGCCGGGTATGTGGGGCTGACCGTGCGCAATACCCGGCTGAACGCCGAGTTGGAAAAACGCGTGCAGGAACGCACCGCCCAGCTTGAACTGGCCATCAGAGAACTCGAATCCTTCTCCTACTCGGTCGGGCATGACCTGCGCGCTCCCCTGCGCGGAATGCGCGGCTTCAGCCAAATGATCATGGATGAAAACGGTGATATGTTGGATGATGCTTCAAAAACCAACCTGGCGCGCATCATCCAGGCTGCGCAAGACATGGGCACCCTGATCGATGCCCTGCTCGACTTCTCGCGCCTGACCCGCGCCCCGCTCCAACGCCACAAGATTAACCTGAGCGATATGGCCGAAGTCATCCTGCACAAAATGGCAGTCGATTCGCCAGAACGGAATGTGCGTATCGACATCAAACCAGGCATGACCGTCGAAGTGGATCAAAAGATGGTCGAGATTGTGCTGAAAAACCTGCTCGAAAACGCCTGGAAGTACACATCCAAGACCGAAAATGCTGAAATTACATTTGGCGAAACGGAAATCGACGGGAACCGCACCTTCTTCGTGCGTGATAACGGGGCAGGGTTCGATATGGCTTACTGTAACAAGTTATTTGGGGCCTTCCAACGCCTGCACAGGGTCGATGAATTCCCCGGGCATGGCGCAGGCCTGGCGACCATCCAGCGCATCATCCACCGGCACGGGGGCAAAATTTGGGGCGAAGGCGCTGTGAATCAGGGCGCGACTTTTTATTTCACGTTGGATTAAAATCTCCTCGCCATAAAACCGTATCCACCTGCACCGCCATTGCGCCTTCCGCCAGCATCGCGCTGGCGTTTTCTTTGGAATAGACTCCACACCCGCCAATGACGGGAATTCCGCTGCGAGCTGCCTCACGCGTCAGCAGAAGCGATTGGGCGAACAGGGCCGGGCCGAACAAACGACCGGTGATGCCACCCCGGGACATGCCCCTCGGCGCAGCCAGGCTGACGGCTTCGGCCCCGGCAGACAGCACCTGCGGTCCCAGGCGCAGCACCTGCTCCCAGGGCAGGTTCACAATCAGCGGCAGTTCGCCTGCCGACATTTCCACAGCGAGAACGATGATGTCATCTGCCAGCAGCGGGGCAAAACCCAGTTCAATTGCCATCATATTTTCGACGTTTTCAAGCTGCCGCACCATGCGCTGCGTCTCTTCGGGTCGGTCGGCCATCAGATGGACGATGACAGATAGGCTGGAACGCGCCCATTTGGCGGCATACTGTTTGAGGGCCTGCGAAAAGCCAGGGTTGGGCAATCCGCTATGCAGGAGAAATCCGCCTGGGTGTTCGATCAAAGCCGGTTCAACGGCGGGACGACGCGGGCGCAGGCTTAACGGGTTGGTGATAAAGGCGCCAAACTCCCCCCAGTGTAGCGGAAAACGGGCATCCGGCGCGAATCCGAGCGTTCCGGCAGCATTCATCAACGGCTTTGCAAAAACCAGTCCCCGCTTCGACATCCATCCCCCAGGCTATGCGCCAGGCTGCGAAGGCGGCTGGCCAGTGGGCGGGTTGAGCGGCCCTACGCGGGCGCGCAATTCGGCAACCATCAACACCTGCTTTTTGTTGAAAACCACCGTGTCGACGCGCATCACCATCTGCGGGTTGGGCGCAAAGGTCAGCACTGCCTCGGTCAGCGGGATGAAATCTTCAGGGCGCATGGTAAAACCCTTGCGCAGCTCTATCCGCTCGGTCAGGTGGATGACGCCCTGGATTTGGAACTGCGGCAAAAGCACCACCACGTCGAAAGCCAGCCGGTTTGCCTTGCGAAAGATGCTCTTGTGCGTCAGGTCGCGCTGGATGGGAACGGCCATGGTGATAACGTTCTTTTCCACGCGCGTCTTCGCCATACGAACAGGCGGGGTTTTTCCCAATGTGTGCAGGCTGGCAACCTGGGCATCGAGCAAGATCAGGCCCTGGTCGTTTTTCAGGTTGAGGACATCCGTCAGGCGCTCCCCGTCATTTTCAACCTGGCCGCGAATAACGTAATCAGCAGTAAATAACTGGACTTCGATTGGCATACCTGTCTCCATGCGCGAATTAAGCGATTAAACCATCTTACCATCGGCAAATCGGCGAGTCAATTACACGTTTCTGACAACTACTTTGATACGAACCCAAGAAGAAACGTCCCGAAGGTTTGAGTGGATTAACCCGGTCTGTTGAGGAAACCTTCGGGATGTTTCCCCTTCTCGGGACGGTTTCGATTTCAATTGAGAATCGCCGGGTTTGGGATGGGTTTCGCACCGATGGTAAAATCTACCCGATGAGCGACTTCACCACTTACCAATCCCCGTTTTCCTGGCGTTACGGCAGCCCAGCCATGCGCCAAACCTGGTCCGAACACCACAAACGCCTGCTGTGGCGCAAGATTTGGGTTGCGCTCGCCGAAGCGCAGGCCGATTACGGACTCGTCCGCCCCGAACAGGCCGCCGATTTGCGCGCGCACGCCGAAGAAATCGACATCCCGCGCGCGCTCGAAATCGAAGCAGAAATCCACCACGACCTGATGGCCGAAGTGCGCGTCTTTGCCGAACAGGCCCAAATTGGCGGTGGAATCATCCATTTTGGGGCGACATCGATGGATGTGGAGGACAACGCCGACGCCCTGCGACTGCGCGAAAGCCTCGACCTGACCCTGGACAGTTTGCGCCAACTGCTCCGCGCGCTGCACCCGCATCTCGTTAAACAGGCCGATACCCCGCTGATCGCGTTTACCCACATCCAGCCCGCCGAACCGTCCACGCTCGGCTACCGCCTGGCGCAATACGCCCAGGATTTGCTGGAAGATTACCAGACCTTGAAAGAAACCCGCCAAAATATTCGCGGCAAAGGCTTCAAAGGCGCAGTGGGAACCTCGGCCAGTTACGCCGAACTGCTCGGCGCGGAGAATGTGGCGGACTTCGAACAGGAACTTTCCAAAAAACTAAACCTGCCCTTCTACCCGGTTGCCACCCAAACCTACCCGCGCAAGCAGGATTACACCGTGCTAACGGCGCTGGCCGGGCTGGCACAATCGCTCTACAAAATAGCTTTCGACTTGCGCCTTTTACAGTCCCCGCCGATAGGGGAGCTCTCCGAACCGTTTGGCAGCAAACAGGTCGGCTCCTCAGCCATGCCCTTCAAACGGAACCCGATTCGCGCCGAAAAAATCGACTCGCTCGGGCGCTATTTAGCCCAACTGCCGCGCATTGCCTGGGACAACGCCGCCCACAGCCTGCTGGAACGCACCCTCGACGACTCGGCCAACCGCCGCACGATCCTGCCCGAAGCCTTCCTCGCCGCTGATGAGATGCTCCAGACCATGCGCGCAATCCTGGCCGGATTGCGCATCAACGACTCTGCCATCCGGCGCAACCTCGACACCTACGGCCCCTTCGCCGCCACCGAACGGGTTCTTATGGCAGCCGTTAAAGCCGATGCCAGCCGCCAGGAAATACACGAAACCATCCGCGCGCAATCGATGACTGCCTGGGAAGCGATTCGGAACGGCGAAACCAACCCGCTGGTCGAAAATCTCTCCAAAGACCCGGAAATCCTGCACTACTTATCGAAAGAACAAATCATTGAACTGATGGATTACGCCCACCACATCGGCAACGCGCCCGAAAAGGCCAGGGAAATGGCAAGGGCGGTGGAGGCAGTCATCAGTGAGCAGTAATCAGTGTCCAGTATCCAGGAAAAGACACCGTCCCGAAGGTTTCCCCGTAATTTGCAGGTTCCCAGGAGCAGCCTTCGGGACGTTTTTCCAGCCTTCGCTCGCGCGGAGGCTTTTTTGTCCCTTGACAGAATAGAACGCCGTGATAATATATCACTAATGACATATAAATCAAAGACAGCATACCATAAGGAGAAAAAATGACCATTGCATCACCCCAGCCCATGCGCCCTGTATCGAAGGGCGAACGAATCGACATTCTCGACATCCTGCGCGGGTTTGCCATTTTCGGCATCCTGGCCGTTAATATCTACGGCATGTCCAGCCCCAACTTCCTGCCGGGGTACGTTGAGCCAGAATGGCCCTGGTACGATGAACTTGCCAAAACCCTGATGTTGTTTTTCACCGAAGGAAAGTTCTACGTTATTTTTTCCTTCCTGTTCGGGCTGGGATTTTCCGTCCAATTGGCCCGCGCCGAGACCAAAGGCGCGGATGTGCGCTCATTCTACCCGCGCCGCCTGTGGATTTTGTTTGGCTTTGGCCTGCTGCACGCCGCGCTCTTTTTTGTCGGCGACATCCTGCGCCACTACGCCCTGTTTGGCTTCGCTTTGCTGGCCTTCCGCAAAGGGACTGACCGCACCCTGCTGGTTTGGGCGGGCATTTTCTTTGTGATTGGCTTCCTGTTTCTCGGTTTGCTCGGCGGCCCGGCGGGCAGCGGCGGCGAACTGCCAGAAGGAATGCCGGATATTATCGCCCAGTCACGCCAAGTGTACAATAGCGACTCCTTCCTATCCGTTGTCCTTTTCCAAATATTCGGTGGGATTTTCTCCTTCTTCATCATTGGCCTGACTCAGGGTGGAACGGTGATGGCCCTTTTCCTGATGGGTCTGCTGGTTGGGCGCGCAAAGTTTTTCGAAAAACTAAGCGAAAATCGGGATTTGCTCCAAAAAATTGCCCTTTGGGGGCTGCTGGCCGGATTGGTTTTCAACGCGCTGTTCGTTTTTGTCGAAGACGCCTGGCTATCGAGCCTGGGATTTGCCCTCGGTTCGCCGGTACTGAGCGCGGCCTACGTCAGCGGATTGTGCCTGCTCTCCCTGACCGCCTTCGGCGCAAAACTGCTGGCACCGATTGGCAAGGTCGGGCGCATGGCCCTGAGCAATTACATCGCCCATTCGGTAATTTGCTCTTTCATTTTCAACGGCTACGGGCTGGGCATGTTTGAACAAATCGGCCCGGCGGGGTTGTGGGGCATTGTCTTTGGCATTTACCTTGTCCAAATTCCGATTAGCGCCTGGTGGCTTTCGCGCTTCCAGTTTGGGCCGCTCGAATGGGTTTGGCGCTCATTGACGTATAAACAGCGCCAGCCGTTCAAGATTCAATAGGATATGTTTCAAACGAGTGAAGAATAAAACGTCCCGAAGGTTTGCTTGTAGAAATTTCAGTCGTTGACGCCAACCTTCGGGACGGTTCAACTGAAATGAACCACACCCAATTCAATAACGGAGCAAAAATGTCCCTCGAACACGCCATTCTTGGCTTTCTCAACTACGAACCAATGACCGGCTACGACCTCAAGAAAATCGTCGATACCTCGGTAGCCCATTTCTGGCCGGCGGTGCAGAGTCAGATATACAAAACCCTGGGACGCATGGAGGCCGACGCGTGGGTGACGGTCGAAACCATCCCGCAGGAACCGAAGCCGCCGCGCAAGATGTATAGTATTACCGAAACCGGAAAAAACGAATTGCTGCGTTGGCTTGAAACGCCTCAACCACCCGCCGAAACCCGCCTGGCCTGGCTGATTCAGGTCTTCTTTGCCGGGAATCTGAGCGACGAAAAAATCATCGCCCTGCTCGAACATCAGCGCGGGATGTACCGAAAACGCCTGCAAGGATACGGCGCCATCCCGGAAGAAAATCGCGAAGAGATGAGTCAAGATGACCCACGCAACCGCTTTTTCTGGCTGCTGACCGTCGATTACGGCGTCGCCAGCGCCATCGCCCAACTGCAATGGCTCGAAAAAGCCATTGAGACGATTAAAAACGGCGAGTATAAACTGCCCACGATTGGGTAATCCGCCCAAAACGTCCCGAAGGACTCCGAAACGAAACTGGCATTTTGCAAAAACCTTCGGGACGGTATCTTCATCAAAACAGGAAAACTTCATGACCACCCCCAACCTCTCCACCTCCAACCGCATCCTGCTTGGCCTGGCGCTGGCCGTGCTGGGCGGCCTGGCCTTTGTGCTGGCCTTTCCGCCCTATGAAATCTGGCCGCTGGCCCTAGTTGGGTTTGTGCCGGTTTTGATTGCCCAATACCGCATCATGCCCAAAAAACTTTCCTCGCTGGCCTCGGCAGTTGGGGTTGCCGTTTGGCTGCAAGGCTATCTCGGCCCGGTCTTTGCCCCGATTGGGACGTTTATGGTCTGGCTGCCGCTCATCGCGGGCGGAATCAGCCTGCTGACCGATGGCGGACAACGCGATTTTCACGCCAAAACCGGCTATCGCTGGTTTGTGCCGGGGGGAGTGGCCTCCTGGGCGGGCAGTGAGATGATTCGGCTGTTCATTCCGATTGCCGGAACGTGGGCTTTTATCGCTTATCCGTTTTTCCGTCAGTTGTGGTTCATCCAGCCCATCAGCATTTTCGGGATTATCGGCATGGGCATGCTGGTGATGACCGTCAACCACATCCTGGCCCTGTCGCTGATGGCCTGGCTCGACTCACGCTGGAAGTTGGCGGAGGACGCCCCCAGCCTGGACGCCAGCCTGTTGCGCGGCTGGCAGGTTGGGGGGAGCGCGCTCCTGGTCGTTTGGGTGGCGGTCAGCCTGGTGCTGTGGAATATCCCGCTTGGCACGCCAAAAGTCACAGTGGCCGCCATCCAGCCCGATGCTTCTGTGATTGTAAGCGCCAATATTGGCGATGTGGCCCTGGCGGAACGAATGCGCGACAGGATGAAGGAACAAAGCCGCGAGGCGGCGGCCCGGGGCGCGCAGTTTATCGTCTGGCCGGAGGGGTCGCTGTTATGGGACCCGCAGGTGGAGGACCAGATTGACCTGCGCGGGCTGGCCGCCGAAACCGATGCGCACCTGGCGGTGGGCTATGTGGTTATTTTGGAGGAAGGCTTCCGCAACGAGGCGACGGTGCTCAACCCACAAGGCGATTTCCTGGGCGTGTTCGGTAAGGACCATCCGGTGGTATTCGGCGGCGAGACCAGCCTGACGCGCGGGACATACCCGGTCTATGAGACGCCGCTTGGGGTGGTCGGGACGATTATCTGCTACGACCTGGATTACACCGACACGGCCCGCAAACTGGCCGCGCAGGGCGCGCAGTTGATTGGCGTGCCATCCAACGATTGGGGCAGTATCGCCGATAAACACTACACGCATGTCGTGTTTCGGGCAGTGGAAAATCGCGTGGCGATGGTCAAGGCCGATGGCGGTTATGATTCAGCCATCATCAGCCCGCATGGTGAAATTGTTTCGCTGGCGGCCTTCCCTGAAGGCGGCGAAGCCACCCTGGTGGCCGATGTGCAAATCGGCACAGGCAACGGGACGCTTGGCACCCGCCTGGGCGACTGGGCCGGCTGGCTGGGCCTGGCCGGGATGATTTTCTTCGGGTTTGGGGGTAAGTGGTTGGAGAAAAAAACAGGAAAACAGGTTGAATAATTTGCAGGAGCAAGCTCCTGCGCTCCATAGAAAACGTTGAAGGCGACCGGTTTTTTACGCGCGGTCGCCTTCAGGGGGTTTGGGGGTCGTCCATCGTTTTCACTCGTGACGCTGGACCAGGGAGTTGTCGTCCTGGCTGGTGAACAGCGGCAGGAGGCTGATTACGACGAACAAACCGACGACCAGGAACAGGACTGCGACTTCGTATGGGGTCATGGGAACCTCCTTTCAGGGTGGTAGAAGTGATGGGTATATAACGATTGAAGGGGCGATTTGGTTCCATATTTCTCTATTAATCAAACACCATTTTCCGGGATTTGTTCCTTACAGGGGGCTAACGCAATCCTTACAGAGTCATAACAGGCGCTCTGTAACTGGGGCTACACTTTTAGTATACGAATGATTTTACGATTTCCAACTCCCCCACAAGTCTTATTTCTAGGGTTGTTTCAACAAAATGATGTTTTGAACCGATTAACAAAACCGAAATGGGATTGTTTTCATGAAACACCCGTTGTATAGTAAAAAGAATGCACAAACATACTCCACAATAAAGGACGCCCTATGAACCGATTGCCTGTGTTCGCCCGCCTGACCCTGCTTGCCGCCCTGTTGCTCTCCGCCTGCGGCGCGCCGGCCCAACCGGCAGCCCCGGCCCAGCCCGTCGCAACCAACACATCCATCCTCACCGCCGAACCGACCGCAGCCCCGGCCTTCACACCGACCGCCACGCCCGAACCGGCCAAAATCACCCCTTTTAACGCCGAGCGGCTACAGGAAGTCGCGCGCATCGGAAACGGCAACATCAACCAGCTCTCCATCTCACCCGATGGCGGGCAGGTGGCTGTCGCGGCTTCGATTGGCATCTATCTCTACGATGCGCAAACCCTGGCCTTGTTGCGCTTCATCCCGACCGAAAAATGGATTGGCAGCCTGGCCTACGCTCCCGATGGCAGCCGCCTGGCAACCTGGCAATCGGACGGCATTGTCAAACTCTGGGACCCGTCTTCGGGCCAGGAGATGCTGTCACTGGGCAGCTACCAAAACCAGGACTTGACCAGCGACAACCTGTCGAATGTCGTTTTTTCACCCGATGGGACAACCCTGTTCTCCGGCGGCATGACCGGCGAAATTTACACCTGGGACCTGGCCAGCGGGCAATTGCTCCGCACCCTGGGCGGGGGTGGCACCACCAGTATGCAGGTCGCCCTGTCCGACGATGGCAGCCTGGTCGCCAACCTGAAACTGTTCGACCTGGAAATCAAAGTGTGGGATGCGCAAACCGGCCAGGAAGTGCGCACCATCCCGCTGGAAAGTTTCCTGGGAATGGGGATTACTTTCGCGCCCGGCGGCAGCCGGCTCGCCATTTCGGGAGCAGTGCTGGCTGATTCGCTCGACTTCAAAAGCGAACTCCGCCTGCTCGATGCGCGCAGCGGTGAAACGACCCTCACCTTCGCCCCGCTGGACGGGATGGGCAGCCGACCGGTATTTTCACCCGACGGCAAATGGCTGGCCGCCGGGAGCGGGGAAAACCTGCTCAAGGTCTGGGACGCCGCCAGCGGACAGGAAGTGGTCACGCTCAAAGGTCACTTCAATTCCATCAACACCCTCGAATTCTCCGCCAACGGCCAGACCCTGGTCAGCGGCTCTTTCGATGGCAGCCTGAAATTCTGGGAAACCACCACCTGGACTGAAGCAGGCACGGTTCCCGGCTTTGGTCGCCATATCGAAGACGCGGCTCTCAGCCCCGATGGAAACCTGCTAGCGACCGCCTCCTTCAACGGCTCGGTCAGCCTGTGGAACCTGAAAACGCGCGGCGAAATCGTCCGCTGGATGAACCCCGGCAAATGGGCCGAAAGCGTTGCCATCTCACCCGACGGCGCAACCCTGGCCGCCGGTTTCAACGACGGCTGGGTCAAAGTCTGGAATGTGACCACTTACCAGGAAATCCGCTCGGTCGAAGCGCACGAAAGCCACCTCGAAACGCTGGCCTTTTCTCCCGATGGCTTGTGGCTGGCGACCGGGGGCGGGGACAATACCATTAAACTGTGGGATACGGCCAGCGGCGCCCTGCTCCGTACTTTGAGCGGCCACGAACAGGGCATTGAGAATGTCGCCTTTTCTCCCGACGGCCGCCTGCTCGCCTCGGGCGCCGGCGGGGGCGATTTCGACATCCGCATTTGGGATGCCGCCAGCGGCGCGCAGCTGCGCAGCCTGGACGCCTCGATGATCGACCGGATTGCAGTTTTCTCGCCGAGCGGCGCCTATCTTGTAACCGGCTCATCCGGCGGCAGACTGGGCATTTGGGACACCGCCAGTTGGAACCGAACCTTCGAACTGGAACTGCCCGGCCTGGGCATCGAAACCCTGCTCTTTTCCGCCGATGAAACGCTCCTGTTTTCGGGCGGCGGAGACGATGGAATTGTGGCCTGGGACGTAACCGGACGCCGCTTGTTGACCCAACTCAGCGGCCACAAACAGGATATCAACCGCATCTTGCTGACCCCCGATGGCAAAACCTTAATCAGCGCAGCGAGCGATGGAACCGTCCGCTTCTGGCAAGTTGCGCCGTAAGGCGGAATTCATTCCGCAACCAGAGGGAACGCGACTCGCCCTGCATTATGTGCGCGGACACCGCAAATCCGACGCGCTAATGCCATAGCCCGCTTGCTTAATCGAGTAGGGAGCGGCGGCTAACCGCTCCCTCTCACACCACCGGACATGCGGGTCCGCATCCGGCGGTTCAATGAGAATAACGTAGTTGGTTGTATCGTTCGGTAATACTCTCAAGCCC
>Ga0116204_1001081_pt1 | contig 15335 bp, 11 predicted proteins | sample LakKivwa52mmetaG_FD_94481 | JGI IMG/M metagenome (GOLD analysis project Ga0116204, IMG submission 94481) | Anoxic lake water microbial communities from Lake Kivu, Rwanda to study Microbial Dark Matter (Phase II) - Lake Kivu water 52m metaG | ecosystem: Environmental > Aquatic > Freshwater > Lake...
CCATAATCCTTATTTTCAATCATTTGTATAGACAGAATTACAGTTTGTATATTTTTTTCATCAAGCAGATTGGTATAATTTATTTTTGAAAATCAAAATCTCAGTAGCCATGAAAAAGATCATCTTAACATTATTTTGTTTCTCTGTTGTTACATTATTGTATTCTGCTCCCGTTACAATTCTGGCTGAACTCTCAGGCACTGTTTATGACAGCCTGTCAGAACTCCCAGTGGAATATGCTTCAGTGGCTGTATTTCGTTCTTCTGATTCAACACTTGTCATGGGCACTGTCACCGGAGCAGATGGCCGATTTGCAATTCAGGGACTGAAACAGGGAACCTATTATATCGAAATCCGTTTTATCGGATACAAAACAAGAAAAATCAACAATATCATCACTTCGGGCTCTGTCAATCTTGGGAATATTATTATTGAACCTGATGTGCAATTGCTTTCAGCAGCTGAAATTACTGCTGATAAAAATGTGATTCAATATCAGATTGACAAACAGGTTATCAATCCATCAAACATGCTTTCCGCTTCAAATGGTTCGGTTATAGATGTGATCAGACAGTCGCCTTCGGTAACAACTGATAATGAAGATAATATCATGTTACGAGGCAGCGGTGACTTTCTGCTTCTCATTGACGGAAAGCCTGTTATTATGAACCGTACTGATGTAATGAAACAGATTTCTGCTTCACAGGTGGCAAAAGTGGAAATTATCACAAACCCTTCAGCAAAATATGATGCTGCAGGTGCTTCCGGAATTATTCATATTTACACCATCAAAAGTGATGATCGTTTTTCAGGAATGCTGAATACCCGAACAGGAACAGGACATAAATACAATATAGACGGAATTGTCAGAAAAAGTGCCGGAAAATTTACTTTTCAGATGACAGGAAACTACAATCTCACCCATCATCCCAGTTCAAGCATCAACGAATGGACTTCGGTGAATCCCGGAAATGATTTAGTTCTTACCAGTGATGTTCAGAGATATATGATCAGAAACAATGCAGGCATCACTCCTGAAATCGAATTCAGGATCAGTCCGTCGACAAAGATCTCTGTAAACGGCTCATATACAAGGTTCAATTTTGACCGTTCAATGGAAGTGTTTTACGATAATTTTGAAAACAACATCAATACGTATTCGGTTTCAGAGGACAGGTTTTATCTGGGGGCTGATATGTTACAGGCAGGCTTATATTTCCGGCATGATTTTGACACAACCGAACATTTTCTTGAAATCAGCGGAAACTATCTGAACTGGCAGGGAATCAATGATCAGGGAATGAAGCAGTTTCACTCAGATGTTTCCGGTAGCTCCGGGAATCAATTCTCTGATAATACCTTTTATGAAGATCATCTCATGAATGACATGTTTATGGGAGTTGACTATCAGAGACCACTTTCATTGACCATGACAATTGAAACAGGCTTACGCACAAGCTATCGGGGCTTTATTGCTGACAAAGAATTTAAAAGCAAAAATATGATCAACGACGTCTGGTATTATGTCCCCCAGTATTCAGGCAGACATAGTTTTCATGAAGAAATGCAGTCTGCATATTTATCAGCTTCAAAAATGATGAACAAGGTTAGTCTTAAGGCAGGTATCAGAGTTCAGTATTTTACACGAACAACTGACATTCCGGAACAAAACACAAATCTTTCTTTCCGCAGGCTCTATTGGTTTCCATCTGTGCATTTGAATTATCAGGGCAAAAAGGGAAGGCAGTGGCAGGCCAGTTTCAGTCGGAGAATTCAGCTTCCTGACGACTGGAGTACTTCGCCGGTACCAATATACAGTGACGGATTTATCATTCAGACAGGAAATCCTGCACTTGAACCTGAGCTTTATGATGTGGCTGAGCTCAATCACATCAGATACATAAAAGAAAACATGATTAGTATGTCATTGTTTTGCAGAATTACACACAACGCAGCTGAACGCCTGTTACAGATCAACAACAACAATCAGTTTGTTGTGATGCCAGAAAATGTGGCTGATAAATTCTACTCAGGAGCAGAAGCAGGTTCAAACCTGACGATTCTGCCATGGCTCAGTGCAACAATCAATGCAAGCGGGTATATCATGAACAGTAATGTCAACCGGCAGGATACATCATTTTCATACAGCCAGTTTTCGTGGACAGCAAGAGGATCTCTTCAGTTTAAAGCTGGCAAAAGTACACGCTTTGAATTGGGTGGAAATTATTTGGGACCAGAAAAAGAATCACAGGGAATCAGGGAAGCTATGTATGGTGTTGATATCAGTGCCCGGCAAACACTCCTGAAAAACAAACTGACAATGACCCTTTCATGGAACAATATTTTCAACACAGGAAATTTTAAAGTAAAGGCCAGCTATAATGATTATCAGAGCACATTCACCTTCAAACCTGAATATCCGGTAGTATTTCTTGGTATTTCATACCGATTCAACGATTTTAAGCCTGCACAAAGACGTCAGAACCAACCGGATGTAAACACACCTGCATTATAACAATTCAACAATACAAAACAATGAAAACAACACAGTTCTTTTCGACCCTTCTGTTACTTTTGTTCACAGTCAACGGACTCCATCTGAAGTCACAAAATCCGGATAATGTCAAACTCACAGCAAAAACTCTTTCGGCACCCGAATACAATGGCAGAAGCCTTATCAGAGAAGGTGACAAAAAAGCAGCAAAATGGATTTCAGGTAAATACTCAGAATATGGTCTCAAACAATGGAACAAGGATTATTTTCAACCATTTTCTGTCTCAGGAAATACATTTCCGGGAAAACTTGAAGTCGCAATTGACGGTAAAAAACTTGTTCCCGGAGAAGACTATTATCTCAGGCTGTCATGTCCTGATACAATTGCTACTTATGAAATAGTCAAATTCTATGATTCTGATTTCTCCAGAGAGAATGCAGAAAAACTGCTGACAAGAGACCTGAAACACACTGTCCTGATTCTGGATATGGATTTTCTGATGACATACAACAAGCCTGACAGTATAATTCGAAAAGTATTTACCAGGGAAATCGGAGCATACATTTTTTTAACTGAACATACATTCAGGTGGTACAATATTTATGGAAATGAGATCATCCATCAACCTATGATTGACATGAAAAAAAGTGCTTTCGACACACAGTCATCAACTTTAACAATTACAGTGGATGCTGAATATATCCATAATTACCCGACTCAGAATGTTATCGGTTATATTCCAGGAAGCAAAAAACCTGATGAATATATTGTAATTTGCGGACATTACGATCATCTGGGTATGATGGGGGAAAAAGTTCTCTTTCCTGGGGCTGATGACAACGCCAGTGCAATCGGGATTATTCTTGAACTGGCAAACTACTATTCTCAACCGGCACATAAGCCTGATCGCACACTTATTTTTGCAGCTTTCAGCTCAGAAGAAACGGGACTGCAGGGTTCGGATTGGTTTGTAAAAAACTGTCCGGTGGATTCTTCAAAAATTGTACTTTCCATCAACTTCGATATGGTGGCATTCGGCAAGGATAGTTTCATGGTATATAACGGAATTGAAAACCCGCAAATTATGAATGCACTGAATCAAACCTGTACGCAACTAAATCTTCCGTTTGTTTACAGTGCACGTGAAAATATCCCCCTCAGCGATCACTTTTCTTTTACTGACAAAGGAATTCCTGCAATTTTTATTACAAGTGATGTTGAAATGTCGCCTGATTACCACACACACAGAGATGATTACCAGTCAGCTCGTTTTTACAATATCAGGGAACTGATGCTGAGTATGATTGCTTTTATTAATGGTATATAGAGAAAACCAACTCTGACAATAATCCTTATAACACATATGCAATAAAAGCATAAAGAGCTATTGGGTACAATTGTATATGAGCAGTTGAAAAAAAAATCTGTGCAAATCGTGCTTCCAAAAAATTCTCAAATCCCAAATTCATCAGTTTCTGTTTTTCTGCAAAGTTGTGGATTTTTTGGAATGGAATGATCTTTTGTGCTCAAACCTTTTTGCAAATGTTGTGATGAATGGTTTTTGAGTGAAATATGGGGTTCATAGATATAAGGTGATAACATTTGCCAGGAATAATCAGCTGGATTAATGCTGCTTACACTGAACACCAAATATCGAATTTCCAGGTTCGTTGTTTTGGAATAGTGGGATATTTCATAGTAGTGCACCTGATTTCTCAAAGTGATTACTTTTATAAAAGTTGTACATACTTTTTTCAATTTCATTACGCAAGAGGGGCATTACTTCCAGTTCATCGACATACCATTTCCATTGGGTTACTGTATTATAAATTTCATCAATAATCTCGGTTGTCTTTTTGCAACGAATGGATTCGCTAATCACCAAAAAATCTGCTCTGCAAATATTTTTTCTCTTCCTGTTAATACTTGAAGAATGCTGATTTCCCATTTGCTTTCCCGTCAGAAGACATGGCAAATTAATAAAAACAGAAAGCCACGAATAACGTGGCTTTCAAATGTATTATTGTACCCAGAGCGGGACTTGAACCCGCACGACCTCTACGGTCACAGGATTTTAAGTCCTGCGTGTCTACCAATTCCACCATCCGGGCATCTGATAAAAAAACCCCTCAACGTTTTGAGAGGCTTGAGCGAAAGACGGGACTCGAACCCGCGACCCCGACCTTGGCAAGGTCGTGCTCTACCAACTGAGCTACTTTCGCTTTTTTGGTTCTGCAAAATTAAAACTTTTTTTGAAACAGAATTATTTTTTACTCAAATTTTTATAAAAATTCTTACCAATTAAAATATATTCTTTTATCACATTAATAATGTGATATTTATCATTTCGCGAAAAATATGTACATATCAAAATTCACTGTATAGAATTATTTGTCAGATAAGTACATACAGGTATTTCTTAGATAAATCTTTTTTTATATCCGGTTCATCAACAAATGACTACCTCAGTATCGTTGTGACTTTTGTCTGAAAAACATGATATATACCTGATAATAATATGGGAATTCCAACTCCAGCAATAGTGTATACAATCCACCAATGGCTGATGTTTTCAGGTACTATTGGGTAATATGCCAGATACTTCACAGGATAATCGTAAATCCATATTTGCAGAAGCATAACCAACTTGAATGAAATGTAATGCAATGCCATGATCGTTAGTGTGTTTCTCCCGATATAATCCAACACAATTGTAACACCTTTCCATTTTGAATGTATAAAACGCGACAATGTGAGCAGCATATAACATCCTGAGCATGAAATGATGAGAAATAAAAATGGGTTCCCGAATTTCATGCCTCCGATATTAATCCGATAATCAATCGCAGTAAACACGATAAGCTCAACCAAACAAAGAAGCGCAATCACAGGAGAGAGTTTAATTCTATCAGAGAAAATGTTATAGAGTTTTCCCAAAAAAATCAAGCCTGATATGACCATTGGTCTGTAAAGTATTGAAAATGGAAGATCAAATGCATTGCCTGAAAATCCTAACAACATTGTCAGGAATATTAGTGATGCCCTCAATATTTCAAAATGTTTTGGACTGATTTTTTTTGCGATCCACGATAGGCTATAAAACACACAAAATCCGCTAAACAAGCCGAAAAGGAACCACAATGGTGCTAATAAAGGTTCTTTCCATTTGAAAAAAGTAAGCACATCCAAACATTTATAAATAATATCGGTAAATGAATATGGAGCAATAGCCGTTTTTTGATAAAAATCATAGGCAATAATCCCGAATTCCAAAAAAGTATTGTGCAAAAGGACAAAAGCAAGCCCGTATAGAACCCATGGAACGTATAGCCGGACAACTTTCTTTCTGAAAAACAGTAATGGTTTTTCCAAATTTTCATCTTTGAAAAAATATCCGGCAACAAAGAAAAAAACAGCAACATTAAACAAATAAGCAAATGTACTTATGGGTGTATATGCTGCTGAATGACATACCACTATCAGAATAATTCCTAACCCTTTTACTATGGAAAACGATCTGTTTTGAATTTTTTCTGTCATAATGGAGTTTATTGAGCAATAAAAAATCAATGGAGCGAATTTTATTCAAAATAAAACAATTGTAATGAATCTTATGTAAATAATTTATTTTTCAAAAGTTTTTGCACTGAAACCTAAGCAAAATCATGTGTTTATGAAATTCAAAAGTGATTTCTTCGAGAAGCTTTTCTAAAAATTATTCATAAAAACTGGTCCTTTACACTTACATATTCAAATATTTCCCTGCTATTAAATTAAAATTAAAAAATTGCACTTTGTCATTTCCTGATGTTAAATCTTTACGTATTTTTTGTACTTTTGCAAAGTCAAATTATACATTAATTTAAACACAATAAAAACAATGAAAACTGTGAAACGCGTTTACACATTCGGAGACAAAAGAGCCGAAGGAAAAGCTGACATGAAGAACTTACTGGGCGGAAAGGGAGCCAATCTTGCAGAAATGAACCTGATCGGTGTACCTGTTCCTCCGGGACTGACTATTACAACTGAAGTTTGCACCGAATACAACCAACTAGGGAAAGAAAAAGTCATTGAAGTACTGCTTGAAGAAGTCCGTGATGGCATCCGCAATATGGAGAATATTATGGGCGCAAAATTCTGTGATTCACAAAACCCGCTTTTGCTTTCAGTCCGTTCAGGAGCAAGAGCTTCCATGCCGGGGATGATGGACACAATTCTGAACCTCGGACTCAACGATGAATCTGTTGAAGGCATAGCCCGCAAATCCGGAAATGAACGTTTTGCATGGGATTCATATCGCCGCTTTGTTCAGATGTACGGTGATGTTGTGCTTGGTATGAAGCCTGTTTCAAAAGAAGACCACGACCCATTCGAAGAAATCATTGACCAAATGAAGGAAGAAAAGGGCGTTCAACTTGATACTGAGTTAACCACTGACGACCTGAAGGAACTTGTCAGACGATTTAAATCAGCTGTAAAAAACAGTACAGGAAGAGACTTTCCCGCAGATCCGTGGGAACAGTTGTGGGGTTCTGTCGTAGCAGTGTTTGAAAGCTGGAACAACGAACGTGCTCATTTATACAGAAGATTGAACAATATTCCCGATGAATGGGGAACAGCCGTCAATGTGCAGGCAATGGTATTCGGAAACATGGGCGCTACCAGTGGTACAGGAGTTTGCTTTACCCGCGATTCTGCCACTGGTGAAAATATTCTGACAGGTGAGTATCTCATGAATGCTCAGGGAGAAGATGTTGTTGCCGGTATCCGCACACCCCAGCAGATTTCCATCGAGCAATCACAACGCTGGGCAAAGCTTGCTCAGGTTTCGGAAGAAGAACGCAGTTCAAAATTCCCCTCTCTCGAAGAAGTTATGCCTGCTGCTTATCAGGAACTTGTGAACATTCTGAACAAACTTGAAGATCACTACAAAGACATGCAGGACATTGAGTTTACAATCCAGGAAGGAAAACTCTGGATGTTGCAGACAAGAAACGGAAAACGTACCGGTGCTTCAATGCTCAGAATCGCCATGGATTTTCATCGCGAGGGAAGATTAACTGAACAGGAAGTGCTGAGACGTATGGACGCCTCAAAACTTGATGAACTTTTACACCCCGTTTTTGACAAAACCGCTCTGACTCAGGCAAAAGTTATTACTAAAGGGCTTCCCGCTTCTCCCGGTGCTGCCACAGGGCAAATCGTATTTTTTGCCGATGATGCTGATGAATGGTCAAAAGACAATACGAAAACAATTCTTGTACGTGTTGAAACTTCTCCCGAGGACCTGAAAGGGATGAATGCTGCCGAAGGTATTCTGACAGCCCGCGGTGGAATGACAAGTCATGCTGCAGTGGTTGCCCGCGGAATGGGAAAATGTTGTGTCTCAGGTGCCGGTGGCATCATCATCAACTATAAGGAACGTACCATGACTGCCGGTGACAAAGTCTATCGTGAAGGTGACTGGATTTCACTCAACGGAAGTTCAGGTGAAGTTCTTGAAGGGAAAGTGGCTACTGTGACTCCTGAAATGAGCGGTGATTTTGCATTACTTATGGATATGGCTGCAAAGCATACAAGGATGTCAGTCCGTACCAATGCTGACACGCCACACGATTCAAGGGTTGCCCGTGAATTCGGAGCAAAGGGAATCGGGTTGTGCCGCACTGAACACATGTTCTTCGAAGGCAACCGTATTGTAGCGATGCGCGAAATGATTCTTGCATCAGATGAAGCCGGTCGCCGTGTAGCACTTGACAAACTTCTGCCCATGCAACGTGAAGACTTTGAAGGTATTTTTGAAGCAATGAACGGGTATCCTGTAACTGTACGTCTCCTCGATCCACCCCTTCATGAGTTTGTTCCACATGATGATGCAAGTCAGAAAGAGCTTTCAGATGCCACGGGTATTTCAGTTGAGGTGATTAAACAAAAAGTGCATGACCTGCATGAACAAAACCCCATGCTCGGACATCGTGGCTGTCGTCTCGGCAATACCTATCCCGAAATTTCAGAGATGCAAGCCCGTGCCATTATCGAAGCCGCACTCAACTGTAAGAAAAAAGGCATCAAAGCTGTTCCTGAAATAATGATTCCTTTGGCAGGAACACTGAAAGAATTGAAAATGCAGGAAGAGATTGTCAGAGGAACGATTGCAAAAGTGTTTGCTGAATATAATGATACTGTTGATTATCTGTTCGGAACGATGATTGAGGTTCCACGTGCTGCGCTCACTGCTGATCTGATTGCTGAAAGTGCTGAATTTTTCTCTTTCGGGACCAATGACCTGACACAAATGACATTTGGATATTCAAGAGATGATATCGGAAAATTCCTTGGAATTTATCTTGATAAAAACATTCTGAAACAGGATCCGTTCCAGGTGCTTGACCGTGAAGGTGTGGGACAGCTTGTGAAAATGGGCGTTGAGAAAGGAAGACAAACCAAGCCTAATCTGAAAATTGGTATCTGTGGAGAACACGGTGGTGAGCCTTCATCCGTTGAATTCTGCCATATGGTAGGAATGGATTATGTAAGCTGTTCACCGTTCAGAGTTCCAATTGCACGGGTTGCTGCTGCTCAGGCTGCTATCAATCATCCTGTCCCTGAAAAAAAAAACTAACTGAAGAACTCAACACCCGCCGCTGCAGAAAGTGTGACAATCTGGTGATTGTTGAACCGAAACAGAAAAAGGTGAAGAAGGAAAAGAAAGATAAAAAGGATAAAAAATCCAAAAAATCAGGAAAAATGAAAAAATAAATCATTTTTCCAAACAGAAAAAGGGTCTTCGTTTGAAGATCCTTTTTTTTACCGATTGACTGAAACTTAATTTTCAAAAATTTCAATGTAAAGCCGGCACAACGAACCTTGGCGGTGATTGGATTCGCAGTTCCTGCCACAGAGTGATTTTGGTAACTGACTAATATCGGGTTAAGCCACATCCCATAAACCCTTTTGCCTTTATACCCTTAAACGAATCAACAAATAACGAAACAACCAATCACTCACCAATACCATTCTTTCATCTCAGTCTTGAATTTTTTTGTATTAATTTTGTGAAAAATTTACAAGACTTATGAGTGACGACAAAAAAGTGATTTTCTCAATGGTACGGGTGAGTAAAAAAGTTCCTCCCCACAAGCAAATACTAAAAGACATTTATCTTTCATTTTTTTATGGTGCAAAAATCGGTGTCATCGGACTGAATGGTTCCGGAAAATCCACACTACTGAAAATTATTGCAGGGATTGATAAAGCCATAGAAGGGGAAGTTGTTTATTCACCTGGTTATTCAATCGGCATGCTTGAACAGGAACCTTTACTGAATAATAATAAAACAGTTCGTGAAGTCGTCGAAGAGGGCGTTCATGAAGTTGTGGCATTATTGAAGGAATATGAAGAAGTAAACAACAGGTTTTCAGAACCAATGACAGATGATGAAATGAATTCTCTGATTGAGAGACAGGGCGAGCTTACTGAATTGCTGGATCAACATGAAGCATGGGAACTTGACAGTAAACTTGAACGCGCAATGGATGCACTCCGTTGTCCCGAACCTGATGCTTCAGTGGCAACTTTGTCAGGAGGAGAACGCCGCAGGGTTGCATTATGTCGCCTGCTGCTTTCAGAACCCGATATTTTATTGCTCGATGAGCCTACAAATCATCTTGATGCTGAGTCTGTGCAATGGCTTGAGCAGCATCTTCAGCAATATAAAGGGACAGTTATTGCAGTAACGCATGATCGCTATTTTCTCGATAATGTTGCAGGATGGATTTTAGAATTGGACAGGGGAGAAGGCATTCCATGGAAAGGCAATTATTCTTCATGGCTTGAGCAAAAGTCACAACGTCTGGCAATGGAAGAGAAGAGTGAGTCAAAACGCAGAAAGACTTTGGAAAGGGAACTTGAATGGGTGAGAATGTCTCCCAAAGCACGACATGCCAAATCAAAAGCCCGTTTGAGTGCATATGATGCATTGCTGAACGAGGATGTCAAACAAAAAGAAGATAGGTTGGAGATTTTTATTCCCAACGGTCAGCGTTTGGGTGATAAGGTATTGGTTGCCAATGGAGTTTCAAAAGCTTTCGGAGAAAAGAATCTATTTGAAGATCTGAGTTTTCAGTTACCCAGAGCAGGTATTGTTGGCATAATTGGCCCAAATGGTGCAGGAAAAACCACACTGTTCAGAATGATGATGGGACTTGAGCAGCCTGATAATGGAAGTTTTGAAATCGGAGAAACAGTAAAAATCGGATATGTAGATCAATCACATATTGCCATTGACCCCGAAAAGACAGTGTATGAAGTGATCTCTGACGGACAGGAAACAATACAGGTTGGTGGCAGAAGTATTAATTCCAGAGCCTATGTGTCAAGATTTAATTTTTCGGGAGCCGATCAGGAAAAAAAATGCGGTGTGCTTTCAGGAGGTGAGCGTAACCGTCTCCATCTGGCACTGACTTTAAAAAGCGAAGCCAATGTGCTTTTACTTGATGAGCCTACCAATGATATTGACGTGAACACACTACGTGCTCTTGAAGAAGGTCTCGAGAACTTTGCCGGATGCGCAGTCATCATTACACACGACAGATGGTTTCTCGACAGGATCGCAACCCACATCATCGCTTTTGAAGGCAATTCTCAAACTTATGTGTTTGAAGGCGGATACTCAGACTACGAGGAAAATAAAAAGAAACGTTTGGGCGATGTCACATTGGGACGCATCAGATATAAAAAGTTGAAATAATTAAACCATCAACTGTTATCTGTTAACTGTTCAAAACTCTTTGCTACGGAGCATAATCAATGTGCAGTGATGCAAAACCTCGATTGATTTCGTCCTTGCAATGGTTTCAAGTTCCTCATTTTCAGTGCCCGGATTGAAAATGATACGTTTGGGCTGCACAATCTCAGTCAAGTATTGATAATATTCTGGTTGATGCTGTTTTCCGATATACAGTGTCACTGTATGAATATCTTTGGCATGAGGAAGACCGGTAATAATTGGAATATTCTCTATTTTTCCTTCTTTTTTACCGATGGCCAAGACCTCATGGCCGTATTCAATCAACATTCGGACGGCTTTATATGAATACCTGTAAGGGTTTTCACTGGCACCGATAACCATTGTTTTTTTATTCATGGATTTGAATTATTTCAACGTTATACACATATTCGGAAGGAATAAATTCAGAAAGCCTGACGTCAATGATTTTGTTTACAACTTCATTCATGAAAGGCAGTTTGACTTTAATATAATTATCGGTAAACCCATACATAACACCCCGTTTATTGGTGCTTTCGGGCAAAACCGGACGAATCTGACGGCTTGCTTTCGTGTAAAACTCTGATTTCTTTTTCGAAGATAACTCCAGCAATCGTGCTGCACGTCTCTTTTTTTCAAGCGGATGAATGTGGTCGGGCAAAGAGGCAGCCTGAGTGTCTTTTCTGGATGAAAAGGTGAAAACATGCAAATATGCCAGCGGCAATTTATGTAGAAATTCATATCCCAAATTGAATTCTTCTTCAGTTTCACCCGGAAAGCCGGTGATAATATCAGCAGCTATGCAAACATCAGGGTTGATATCTGTCAGTTTACGGCAAATGCTATAAATGTCCTGTGCTGCGTATGTACGTCCCATTCTGCGCAAAGTATTGTCATTCCCTGACTGTAAAGGAATATGGAAGTGAGGCATCACTTTTGGAAGTTGTTTCAAAGCCTGAAAAAGATCATTATTAAAATGTTGTGGTTCGAGTGAAGACAATCTGATACGTTTGAGTTGGTCGTATTCGCTCATTCTGAAAAGAACATCGGCAAGGCTTTCGTTGTGGTTTTTTCCGAAATCACCAAGATTTATTCCAGTAAGAACAATTTCGTGAAATCCTGAGCGAATGATTTGTTCAACAGTCTGAAGCACCTCATCCATCTTTGCACTCCTGCTTTTTCCTCTGGCAAATGGAACAATACAATAATTGCAATAACAGTCACATCCATCCTGAATTTTCAGGAAGGAACGTGTTCTGTCGTGGTCAGACCATGAAATGTGAAACCCAGCATTTAGGTGAACATCATCAATTGCTCTGACTGGATTTTGAGTGCTGATAACTTTTATAACATGTGAAAGACTGAATTTAGATTCATTACCAAGAACATGAGTTACACCAGGAAGTTGAAGTAATTCTTCAGCTTTCAGTTGAGAAACACATCCCATGACAATGATGTTGGCTTCTGCATTCAAACGGTGTGCTTTGGCGATGGCATTCCGGGTTTTCTTTTCCGCTTGTGAAGTAAGAATACAGGAATGAATCACATAAAAATCAGCTTTTTCATGAAAATTTACCTTTTTAATCCCCGATTCAATCACATCAGCAGCCAGAAATGAAGTTTCAGAGAAATTCACTTTGCAGCCAAGGGTATAGAAGGCAATGGTTCGTGGTTCAGATTGAAATGTCATTGATGTGAAGTGCTTGTTTAGGTTCATTCCAGTCTTTGAAATGTTCATTTGTCAATTCAAAAAATAATTTAACTTTGCAAAATTAAATAAAACTAAACTGATGATGAAAAAACTTGCTGTAGTTGCTTTTGGGGGAAATGCGCTGTTACGTCCGGGCGAAAAAGGGACAATTGATGAACAGGAACGCAATGTGTATGAAACATGTGAAAATCTTTTGCAATTAATTAAAAGAGACCACGATATTGTCATTACACATGGCAATGGTCCACAAGTAGGAAATATTCTCCTGCAAAATCAGGCAGGAGCTCAGGTTCATGGAATTCCTGAAATGCCTCTGGATATCTGCGGAGCGTATTCTCAGGGTTTGATTGGCTATATGATTGAACAACAGCTTAGAAATGTGCTGGAAGCCAATGGGATGGACAAAGATGTAATTACATTGATTACTCAGGTGTTGGTAGATAAAAACGATCCTGCTTTTGCCAATCCAACAAAACCGATCGGACCTTATTATTCAAAGGAACAGGCTGAAAAAATTACCGCCGAATCCGGTTCTGTGTTTAAGGAAGACCCTAAAGGAAACGGATGGAGAAAAGTGGTGGCATCACCCATGCCAAAAGTCGTCGGAAACCGCAAAACTATTGAGAAAATTGCCCGTGAAGGACAGATCGTTGTTGCTGTCGGTGGTGGCGGAATTCCTGTGTTTTACGTGGAGCCGAACAAACTTCAGGGTATTGATGCAGTTATTGACAAAGATCTGGCCTCTGCATTGCTCGCTGCTGAAATCAAAGCTGATGAATTTTATATTCTGACTGATGTGTCAAATGTATATATCAATTTCAGAAAACCCGACGAAAAAGCATTGAAAGTAGTCACTGTTGCCGAAGCAAAGGAATATATCGCACAGGGACAGTTTACCGAAGGAAGCATGGCTCCCAAGGTTCGTGCTGCCATTCATTATGTTGAGAACGGCGGAAAAGAGTGTATAATTACTTCTGCACAAAGTTTATCCGATCCTGAGTGTGGAACAAAAATTATTGCCTAAATTTGCATATTCATCCCTAAATCATAAAACTATGAATTCATGTCCAAAATGTAATGCAGAATTAAAACCGGGCGCAGTGTTTTGTCATGTGTGCGGTTATCAGATCCCTCAGGAGCAAAAACCTGTAACAAATGAGCAACCTGCTCAGCAACAACCAATTCAAACAACCAATTTAACCCAAAATACAATGGAAAATCAAAATGCACCATTCAATTCTGTCAATACCGGCGGATTGATTCAAAGAGTAAAGAACATCATTACCAAACCCAAACAGGAATGGGAAGTGATAAGTAATGAAACACCTAACACAACAAAAATTCTTACTACTTATGCAATTCCTTTAATGCTGATACCTGTTATTGCTCAAATTATTGGGTATGGATTGATCGGATATAGAGTGAATCTTGGTTTTCTTGGCAGTTATTATGTGAAAAGCTGGAAATGGGGACTTTCTACCGGCGTTACTACATTTGTCGGTGGCATCATTTCAATTTTTGTTGTTGCTTTAATCATTGATCTGTTAGCTTCATCATTCAATTCAGAAAAGAATTTCGGAAGATCTTTCCAGCTTGCAGTTTATTCATGGACACCTGTTTGGATCGCTGGAATTTTCTATATTATTCCTTCTCTTGGAATCATTGCAGGCCTTGTAGGGTTGTATGGTTTGGCAATTATGTATATGGGAATTGGGACAATGAAGAAAACACCAGCCGATAAAGTGACCGTATATTTTATTGTTTCACTGATTGTTGCAATTGTGGTCTCTTTGGTTGTCGGATTAATTATGGGACTGATTGTTAACGCAATATATAATCCCCTTGCCGGATCAGGTTTAGGTGGTTATGGGTTGTAATTAAATATTATTGCAATGATTCCCTGCCCAAAATGTAAAACAGAGCTCACCGAAAACGATGTGTTTTGTTTTGTGTGCGGACATAAAATGGAACCGAAAACCCTTTCGCAGCAACCATCTGCGGAAGGGTCTTCTGTTTTAAAACCCTGTCCAAACTGTCAGGCGATGCCAACCTCAGTTGATGATGTGTTTTGTGCCGAATGTGGTTTTCGCCTTATTCATGATGCACCAAAACCTGTTCCTGAGATAAGCCAGCCAACCGTGGTTGAATCAGTTCAGCCTCCAGTGGTTGAGAAAATTCAACCTCCCGTTGTTGAGCCGGAAGTAATTGTCCCTGAAGCAGATGTTCAGAAACCAGTTGAAGAAGCTCAGAAAGCAGAAGCTACAGTATCTGCGGAGACTCTGGCAGAGCCAACTCCTGAAATTCAGCCTGAACCTCCCGTTGTTGTGCAGCCTACTCCTCCTGTTGAACAGCCTCAGGC
>Ga0116204_1001082_pt1 | contig 15330 bp, 25 predicted proteins | sample LakKivwa52mmetaG_FD_94481 | JGI IMG/M metagenome (GOLD analysis project Ga0116204, IMG submission 94481) | Anoxic lake water microbial communities from Lake Kivu, Rwanda to study Microbial Dark Matter (Phase II) - Lake Kivu water 52m metaG | ecosystem: Environmental > Aquatic > Freshwater > Lake...
GCGTATCTTTCATCTGGTTTTAAATGTGTAAGATCTGGTTGTTCATATGGTGAATTATGCTTATATCCCCGAGCAATCATTTCATTAACAAGTTCATCATGTCTTTTTTTCATATTCTCGGGCTCAATTTGCACAACAGGTGATATTCTTTTACTGATGCTGTGTTTTTTCACAAAATTATGCCTGTGCTTGTGAATTTCATTATGTTCACCAAGCAAATGTTGACGACACAATAATTTCGGATTTATACCCCACATTCTCATTATAAAAACAATTATATTTACACAACAAAGATAAGTATATTTTTGAATAAAACAAAAAAAGGGGAAATATTTCCCCCTTTTTTAAATCACCGACTTTCCACTCATCGTTTTAACGATTTCCGTTATCATTTGAAACAATCGAAGAATAATTATTGTTGACATCCATAGAGTGAGAAGCGACATCACACCAATGTATATTGTTGCAACAATAGGTTCAACTTGTTTCAACTTATCCATCAAAATAGACCAGAGCTCTTTCATTATTTCTGTTTCTCCATTTTATTCATAATATCAAGGAGCATATTAACCCCAACAGCGTCCATCGGACTGACCCCAGATTTTCCATCCGCACCACCAATTAATATAGATGGAACATTTACTTTAGCCAATTCAGCAGCAACACCAACTCTAGTCTTATAGTCCCACTCTGCTCTCTCTTGTGGAGAAAGACCAGCAGCAACTTTTAATCGGTTAGCTTCAGCTTCTGCCTGACCTTTAAAAATTGTGGCCTTCTTATTTTCTTCTTCTTTTTTAGCGTTATATTGTGCAACTTCAAATTGTTTTTGTGCGATTGTAACTTCTTTTACCTTCTCAACTTCCTGTTCGTATTTAGCTTTAGCAACATTAGCTTTACCTTGTTCTTCGGCGGTAAGAGCGTCCTGTTTTGCACGAATAGCGGACTGTTTAGCTAGTTCAGTTTTCATCGCCTCATCTTTACGAAGAGAAATCATTTCTTCAACTTTTGTGTCAAATGTTGGAATATCAATCACACATTCAAGTACTTCGCAACCTAATTGTGTGAGTCTATTTGGTGTTCTTATTGGATTTCCATTTTCATCATATACTAGAACAGTTACTCTCATTTCTTCAATATCGCCAGTACTGCGTTCAATCAACACCTTATCAGATTTTGTAACATATATTCCATTTTTTAACTGGTCGTCAACTGCCTGTTGGAATAGAGCCAATGTCGTGTACGCATCCTGAGCAGATCTTAGGTTTGCACTAAGTTTAATTGCGTTGTTAACAATAGGTACGACACCTGAACGAATAAAATGTTCGAACCCTTGTGAGTATTCCCGTTTTAATGTGAGAGAACCTTCGATGTCGGTTGGTAATTTAATCCTCACAAGTCCCGAAATAGTGGCTTTCGAACCATCATTGAAAATAACATCTACCGCCTCAATATCGGCAGAACCCTCACCTCTTTCTTGACCAATTCCAACAGTTGCGACATTTCGATAAGTTGAAATATTTCCAAACCACTGGAAATATGTTCCAGCTTCATGTCTCACAGTCATTTTACCACTAATTGCTGCTTGTTTAACTTGGAAATAACCATACTTGTTAGTTTCAATAATACTGCCCATCATAATAACCAATATAATGGCTAAAACACCTTTAATGTTAAAGAATAAAATATGGGCGGTATTGTTATATTCACCTATAAAGATTTTACAGGTTCCGATATCCATCATTTTGTCCCAATCGAATCTAGTGTCTTGGGCGATATCATACTCAAGAAGTTTTTTATCATCATACTCTGCATTTGGTATATGAAAAAAATCATCATTTGATGTAAATGTTGGTACAAATTCCTCGATCAACGGAATTAAGTTATAGTCAGGAGAAAAGGCAAGATATTTTTGTAATGTTATATTATCTCTAAAGTATTTAAACATGTTTTTATTAAGACAAAAATATGTGGGCCGAATATATCTTCTTGATAGATCGGATCCATTTTGAAGAAAAAATGATTGTTTATATTTTAAAGACAGATTAAAAATTTCAAATGGTAAATTAGTATCATAATTGATCATATGAATTCTTTCATAATCATTTAAAATTTTAATAGATTCATCCCAACCTCGTAATGTTGTATAATAATAATCATATACCCGAATTGCTAGTCTATAATTCCCAACATAATACCAGAATTCATTATATCGGCTAAGTATTGGGTTATCTGAACTATAATAACATGAATGAATTTTTTTTAAAATGTCTTCGGGTACTGGGTAATGGGCATGTAAAAATATAGGTAAGTTATATTGTTTTATATTATCAATCGTTCTATTTAAAATATCTAATTTTTCGGGTGTGTTGCAATAACTTGTTATTGCAAAACATTCTCCCTTTTTCTCATATTTCCATAAATTTCTAATATCAATCATTTTAACATCCTTTTAATTTTCCCCATTGTTCTGCCATTGCGCGAGCAAAACCTGGAAATGTTTTACTTCTAACTCTAGCTCTTTCATCTGGTGGTAATTTAAGACTTTCAACATGCCATATTGGGTCTTTTCTCCCATCTTTTTTATATGTGTACATCTGTGGTTCAACTATCTCGGTTGGTGTTAAATTCGGTAATCCTTTTAACCAAAGTCCGGTTTTTTTACTGTGAGGGTCACCAAAATAATACGGATGAATATATTGATCTGGTTTTCTCCATACTGTTGACATTATACCAACAGGATTTTCAATCGCTATGCGGTCACAATCAACCGATGCAAGATCCAAGAAGAATTTTATCGCATCTTCTCGTTGTTGTATTCTATTTGGAAACCTGTCTCTAAATTCAGGTTTCATCCATTTATTACCCGTTGTAACCAAATAAGTACACGGTGGATGAAAGATACAAAGGTCGAATTTTTCTCGTTTTAATAACTCAAAAACATCTTCTTGAAAATGCCATTCCGGATGTCCTCCCGAGCAAGGTAAAATGTCACAACTATATGCTTCGTGTCCTAGCTCTCTAAATGCTATACACACCACTTGACTTTCTTCACAACCAATTAAAACTCTCATTCTTTTGGGGTTAATTTCTCTTTCATTTTGAACACCAAATCCAGTTCCTCATTGGTTATTGATAGATGTTGAAATGCTCCTTTATTATTAATGATTATTTCATATCCTGTTTCATTAAACCATTTAGTAACCTGAACAGCCGACCCCCACTCAGGGCAAGTTTCAATGCAGCATTTCATTGGATAGATTATCGTGTCTTGTTTATCATTTATTTCATCAACACTTACAAAATCGTTTTCATTAAATGGATTGTCTATTGGCTTTGGGTTTTCTGTTATTGGGATGCCAGCTGGGTTGTATTGGTGTTTGAAACTTGATTCGTCAACCATATTTGGAATTGTCTCTTTAGTCTCTTTTTTAACCACTTTTGTTTGTTGCTTTTTCATAATTTTCTTGGATTTGTTATTGAGATTAATTTATCGTTTGCATAAACACCATCAATAAAAACTCTCCAAAAATATTTTGGGTCTTTTGATATTGTTGTTGATGCAAGTATATCAAATAATTCAGAACCTTCATAAACTCTCAGTTTATGTTTATGGTTCTCATTTTCCGCAATGTATGAACAATATGTCTTAGGTGTTCTCATATAGGGATATGGTCTCCTAATCATTTTTTTCACAATTCTTAATGTTTCTAGTCTAGTTTTCATAAGATAAGATTTAAAAATTACTATTCATCTATCTGATTTGTTAATACCACAGCAGATGTCGTTGGTCGGGTAAATGATGTATATTTTAACTGATTTCTTTCTTTCACTAACTTATTTACATCGATGTCATTCTCCATAACAAATATGTGAGTATAGGTGCTCCCTTGTGCTTTATGTGCGGTTATCGCCATCCCATAATCCATATCTTTATTAATAATTTCAAATTTTCTTCTCGATGTGCCGTCTCTATGTTTAGTTATTGTTTTCATTAAAATATTATGTCTCCTAAAGTCATAATATTCACTCCAAGCCCCAACGACACCTTTTTGGTTTTTTGCGGTGTCTCTATATATGTCATGTAATTCAGCATATCTGTGAAGATTATCATGATCGTTGATGTCCACTATAAAAATTTCTTTGTGTTTAAACTTTCCATGTGGTAGATCCTCACGGATTTTCACTCTGTAACCTTTTATCTTGTATTTATTCTCTTCTAATGATCCCTTTCCAACAACTCGATAATCTGCAGAATTTTCAATTATATTATATCGTGCATTGGTTGATCTGACGCTTCGATATGCCATTAATATATCACCAATTTCAATAAAATCAGTATCTTTTCCAAATAGTGAGGTTCGAATAACATTATTCGCAGCCATTACAGTCGCATTTCTCCATGCGATAACTTTAGCATAATCACTTTTGAGTTTAAAATCTTCGGATTTATATTTTTCAAGAATGGAATTTCTAAAGACATCTTTATCCATTGTAAAAATCACGCCTTCACCCAAATCATTCATCATCGTTCTTCGTTTAAACCCACCTGATGGTTGTGTGAGATTATTTCTTAATGTATCATAAATTAACCATAATGGGTTAGTGTCATTTTGTCTTTCAATTTTTGTTAATTGATAAATCTCATGAGGTTGACTAAACACAACACTTTCCTTTTCTCCAACTGGTGGGATTTGTGCTGGATCACCCATAAATAAAACTTTTGTTGTTGTATTTTTGGTTCTTTCAACAATCATATTATAAAGATCTTCATTTATCATTGAAGCCTCATCGATTATAACAAAATCATAATCACCAATTTTAGGTTCGGCAACTGGTCCAAATTCAGGTTCATTTGGATTAAAATTATCTAGGTCAACATCGGGTCTTAATCCTAGCAATGCGTGAAGTGTTTGCGCTTGTTGGTCTGTTGTGTCAATGAGGACTTTTTTTGCTTTATGTGTGGGTGCACTAACAACAATGCTGCGACGATACTCGTCTATTATTTTTTTTATACATGTACTTTTCCCTGTTCCAGCGTATCCCGCTAAGGTAAAAAAGGTTTCCCCGTTTTTTAACCAATGTCGGATTCTACTTATCCCTTCATATTGTTCATCATTAAATGTTATAATTTTACCGTTAGGTAACATTAATTGATTAATATTAATGTGTGGAATCTCTTTATTCTTATTTTTCTTTTTTCTCGGCATACATTAGTTTTCTAATGAAAGTTTATTTTACTCTTTCCATATTACAAATGGAAGCTCAGGATGAATGTCTGGTAATTGCATTACTGCATATATGATTTGACTACTATGATTAAAAGACCAATCTATATAAACATTATTAAGATAATCGTCCCATGGCATCCATAAAACTTTTGATGTCTCTTTGGATGTATAATTCACTATATCTCGTGGAAATTCTTTATCTGAATCTCTAAAATCTAGTAAGAAGACATAGTTAAACACAATATTCTGTCTTTTATTATGTTCCGCGTATGGTAGTGAATCGATATGGAATGGTTCTTTATGGTTATCAAAAATGATTGATTGATTATAATCTGGAAGATATAAACTAGTTTCTTCGTAAATTTCACGAATTATTGCGTCATATGTGGTTTCATCCCAATCAAGATACCCACACGGAACGCCATATTTACCAGGATCCTCTACCATCTTCGACGATCTCTTTATGACCAGGATATATCCTTTTCCATCAGAATCAATAGCAAACACATACCCATCGACAGATACGCTTCGGGAAACCCAAAAATCATGACTTATTTCAACTCCAGAGGATTCGGACTTAAAATTATATGTAATATGATCATTTGGTCTGTTTTTGAATCTTGGCTTTTTCATTTTGTAATTTAATTATTTTTTCTTTTAAACTCCATATCCTCATCGTTCCAAGTTTGGCCACTTTGAACTTTTCTTCTTCTGTTAATTTCCTACACCCCCTAACCCACACCGCTTTTTTTTCTACGCTAACATGTGTCCTCCACTTACCATAATTAAAATATTTCCTACAAACCAAAATACCCGCATTAAGCGGTATTAAGTCTTTACACTTTTCATAAAGTTCTTCAGTTAATGCATAATAAAATTCAGAGATTCTATTCTTGATATCAACATGTCCGTGACCTTTATTAAAATCGGCAAGAAGATCGGTTTTACTTCTTTTTATTTCAACTTCAGTCGCATATCCACTCTTCTTAACAATAAACATATCACACTCATGCATCCAGTCGAGCCCCCATGAAATGTTGGGAACAATAATATTTTGTCTGACCCCAAAATGTTTTGCGATGGCTGTTTCCATTTCTATTGTTGTGAGAGTATTTTTACTTTTTGGTTCGGACTTTCTTTTTTTAGTACTTCTAATTTTCATAAAACAAATATACGCTTTATTTTTGATATTCCAAAATGGATAATCTATCAAAAAAGCGTGGAAATTAATGTTTCATCATAGTATAGAAGTCCAATCCATTTTTAATAATCCATATATGCTGTTCATAGTTTTCAATTTTATGTAACATATTTTTTTCTTCATCCTTTAATGATGATTGTAATTTTATGGGTTCTTCACCAATATTAGATGTAAGATAGTAATATTTCCATATGTTTTTCCCATTCTCATCAGTATAATATGATTTCACACAAACATATCCTTCAACAACAAAACCACGATTTTGAATTTCGTCCCACAATAATTTTATGAGATCCATGTCCCACTCAAATCTATAATTTTTTTTGAGTTTAACAATCTTACCTAATCGTAATAAAGGAATTTTTACTTCCCATTCATTACAATTTCTTTCAACGATCCATGGATTATCATTCTTAAACCCTTCTAATAATTGACTAAATTCGAGTTCAACAACATATTTTTCATAATATTCTTTTGGGCGATTTTGTTTTACATAATCATATACTGAATCATGTACCATTAATGTAAAATCCCCTATTGATGCACCACCCCAACCCATATCTATATAGGATTATTTTTTATACACTCTTCCATCTTTTTCTTGGTCCATAGATGTTTAACGGGAAAATTCTTTCGTTTTGATACGGAAATACTCATAAAAGGCCGTTTATGTTTCTTAATACATGATTTAAGAAATTCAATGATTTCCTTTTCATTCTCATCTGGTGATACACCAAAATCATACCCAAGAATTGCGGGACCACCACAACGAATATCAACGGGGTCATTCCTCTCGCAATTAATTGTATATATTTTTGCATCACAAACTTCGATTGTTTTTGTTTTCATAATGCTTTTCTTATTTCAATTAATTTTTTACTACCTTTCAACCACTCACGAATTTCTTCAACAGTATACCAACCAAAATTATTATCATCATCACTATAATTTATCCAGTACATAATGTCATATTTAGTGTTGTATTTCTTTTTCTGTTCTTCTCTAGATTTTTCGTCGTTATAATCAATCCATTTTGGGCTGCACGCCATAAAATAATGAAGACCATTGAAACCGTTCTTATTACCATATTTTTCAATGATTTTCTTCATTCCTATCTTTTTTTCATATTCTTCGCGGTCAAGATATTCTTTATCGCTCAAATATAGGGCATCTAATGTTTCTTGTGGAATTCTGTCTGTGATTAAAAGACAAAGTGATGAACCAGCAAACGGATTTTTCACTCTGAGATTAGCGACAGCAATTGTAAGATTATTCTTTTCAATATTTACTTTAAGATCTTTAAGGTATTCAATTTCTTTTTTACCCATTACGCCGACCCCAAAACCACTACCATTCCATGCGGTAATAATGTTATCTTTACCTCCTCTTGTATCTGGGTATTTCAGATTCCATTCTTCATTCCTCACAAGATCCTTTATCCAATATGTTAAATCATTTGGGAGAAAATCTTCATTTTCTTCTTTTGTTCGCCATTCTTTACCTGTAAGTAAAAGAGCAAACTTCTTTCTTTTATATGTTTCTTCTTTAAAAACAAGTGGTGGTGCTTTAGTTATAGTACGGCTTTTAACACCCATATTCTTTCTTGTTAAATATGGTATACCACACCTGCGTCTTAGATCCTCAACACCCCATTCATGCTCCGCACAGAAATCATAACCAAGTGCGACACCAATAAATTTATCATCCTCGATGATGAGACCGTAATCTTGACTTGCTCTTCTCATTTTTATTATTTTATGTTATTTCCTCTTTTTTTATCCGAAAAAGTTTCTGATTTTTTCTTGCTTCTTGTTTTATCTCATTTCTTAATTTATATCCGATACTTTGTGCGGCTAATTTTGCATCAACACAATTAGATAAATCAACATCGGTGTATGGCTTCTTATCGAGAACCGCAAAACCTTCCCAAACATTTTGTCGAGGTTTTTTAAACCCCTCGATTTCTTTAAGTTCCACATTTAAGATTATCCGATTTGGTTCTTTATCAATTGTATATTCTAACTTATATTGACCCTTCAGATTCATATTTTCTTTCTTTATCTAATACCCATTTTGCGGCCTCTATATATTGTTCATAACCATGGATAGATTCATTAAAATCTTCTCTTGGAACATACTTGATCCATTTTGATCTCATTCCTGTACTATAAAGATAATATGCTCGATCTTCGATCTTTTTATCTATATTGTTACTTTCTTCCATTATATGTCCTCCCGAAATCTTAATCCAACTGGAAATCTTGGTACTCCATATTTGGTATAACCTTGAAATTGAACCGTAAGTATTTTACCAATAACCAATGACGGATCGTCAGCATACTTTTTAAGTTCGTCCATACTCCCTTTCATCTTACAATCAAAAGTATTTATTCCTTGATGTGGTAACTGACATGTAAAGACAGCCTTTCCTGCCATTGATCCTTTAGTCCCTACCTTAACTCCAACGATTCTAAATTCATCATCATCAAACTCTTTTACCTTTTGAAGATCGTATGAACGCTTATTTACATATAGTCCATCCATATTTCTTACCATACAACCTTCATATCCCTGTGATATAAAATGATCAAAAGCCTCCATAAGTTCATCTTCGTCATTAACCACAATGGTCTCGACAATGTGAAGCGATGGATAATCTTTCAATACCTCCTTTGCGTCCAATTGAAGATATTCATTACGATTTTTGTTCTGTCCCATATTTTCAGGAGCGTCGTAAATATGATATTCAACAATTTCACATCCTTCTTGGGGTTCTTCAACACGAATTTTTGAGCTTAGTTCCTCAAAATTGTTATGATAATCGTGATTGTAGAGTTCACCATCAAGAGAGTGACAACATCCACTATCTTCAAGTGCCTTTACTATGTGGGGCATACTTGTTATGGGTTTCCGAGTTCTTGACCATAGACTATATTTACCATCTTTATAAATGGCAATACATCTATGCCCATCAAGCTTAGGTTGAACTAATGCAGGATATTTGATCTTATGTCCCTGCTCGTTGAATTTATGTGCTAACATTGGAGTAATTCCACCCTTGATGATTGTGTCGATTTTTCCTTCCATCGCATCATCGACATTATCAATATAACCTTTCTTGAGTTGTTTTTCCCAGTCAGATTTTGCTTGCAAACATGCTTGTTGCATTGGCGATGTTTCATTCGCTCTTCCGATATTCTTACCTTCAGTTATGATTTCGGTACTTGTCTGAATTTTTCCACCAAGTTGACCATATTTGGTAATTATTATCGGCGAACATCCAGTATAATCGACATATACTTCCCATTCTTGAATTGCCCCCGTAGAGGTCTTTTTATAGAGTTTTGGAAAAAACTCAAATTCTGTTGATTGTGGATTCATTTTATTATTTTTTAATTTTTAATGCAGTAAAAAAACCATTAGCCCAATGAACTCTTGCTCTTAGATCCGTATGACGAAATTCGGCAACAATATTATTATCTTTATCGGTTACTGTTGATTCATAACCATGAAATGGTTCGTTTGGGTCATTATAATCCGATGTTTCAATAAAAATCGTCATCGGAAATCCATTTTCTTCTAGATATGCTACCATTTATTTTGCCCTTTCTATATATTGACGAAACCACTTATAAAACATATATGGAAGTATCTTATGATTTGAGAACCCATATAAACCACAACTGAAGAAATCGTGACATTCAATAAGAAATGTTCCTCTATCTTCAGATATGGCAACATCAAGGGTATATGCAATTGGGGCCGATTTATAGTTTCCAATCATACCTTTGATAGTGTTGATATTTGGCCATTTAGTAAAGTCACCACTATAATTCTGTAACCCCACAAGATCCCCAGCGTACACAAATGCTCTCCATTCACTAATGATATTAGGAATGAATTCTGAAATTTGATAATACCCAAATGGAACTGATTGCGGGAACTGATTGCCTGACGAACTACATCCAATAATTTCGTTGAATCCTTTGATGTGGGTGTTACTTTTTACAACATAATCCCCCCGAAGTTTCTTTAATGATTTATCAGTACCGTTTAATATTCTTCTTCCAGCATAATGAAAAAGTTCTTCAGGAACATTGATCGGTTTAGGTATTAACCCATAAAAACGATAAAGATATTGTGAAACAAACTCCACACTACCAATCGGGATATATTTTTGTTTATAATGGTAATCTTTAAAATTAAATGAAGGTTCTCCTTCTGTTGTATTTAAATATCTGAGAGTAATTCTACTGTTGTGATTAAACCAATTATAGAATCTTGCTGACTCAATTAATGTAAAGGAGAAATCATGACGAATTTGATTATGTATTTTCTGTATTAAAAATTTCATCGAGGGAAAGTTTTACCAGTTAAAAATCTTTTTACTCTGTAACAAATTCCAGGTGTTAGTCCTGTATAGTTATCAACATGAAAAAAATTCGAGTACTGTTCAAGAAGCATATCACCATCATCATCAAGAATGGCGTAATTGTGAAAATCATAATATGGCACACCAAAATATTTTTGAGTGTTTTCTTTTAACCATTCATGAATTTCAACGCCACGAATTCTACATTTACAATATCCTGTTTTATCTTCAACTTCAAATGTCCCACCTACTTTATCAAAAAAATCACGCAATTCCTTCACAGTATATGAACTTCTCATAGATGCTGAAACAACCACAAAAGAATTTGTATCTTTACATAGTTGATTAAGTAATTCAACCCTACTTGGTGAACAATGTGCCTCACTATATCCAAATTGTGAGTCGTGATCAAAATCTTGTGGGTGATATTCTGAACTATCGTAAAAAAGCTGAGAGTTTAATACACCATCAAAATCCAAAAATATGACTGATTTATATTTACTCATCTTGTTCTAGTATTTGTATTTGTGCACAAATTACACCAAAAGGAAAACTGCCCTGAGATAAATGACCTATAGGGAAGCCGCAATAATAATATCTTCCATCAGTGTTACTCAATTCGAGCCACATAACTCTTTCAGGTTGTAAAATCTCCCCACACCTCTCACATCTTATTATTTCTTGGTTGGTTTCCATATTACTTAATTTGTTCTAATTGTGACAGCCACATTCTACCCTTATTACCATGTGTATGATTAATTATTATAGCTTCATACTGTTCATCAGTCAGATCAATTGGTTTTGGTTCACCTTCAATCTGTAGATACCAGTCAGGGGCAACCGAGTCTGTGTTTTTTGAATTAAATTCTTCTTCGAATTTTTTAGCGTCTTCGACAGTCAGACAGACCATCCAATCATCAATCTTTCTACCCCAACCTCTTTCACTTTCAATGAGTGCGATTTTTACTGCTGCGTGTGCCATAACAATTATTTTATGTTATTACTATGACACAAAGATAAAACAAATTTTTTAATTTCCAAAAAAAATAAAACTTTTTTTGAATCTACCAAATATTTATAGTAAAATCTTTTGTGAAGTTACATGAAGTTGCGTCTATTATTCTCTTGGAGCAGGGTGATCCTACGATATTAAAGATTCAGACAGCTCTAAAGGGAAAGGGATATAACATAGGTACAACGGGACCAAATAAAGATGGATTAGATGGTATCTACGGAGCCAATACAAAGGCGGCAATTCAACAGTTTCAGACAGCAAATAATATATCACCAACAGGATTTGTCGGTAAAAAAACAGCATCTCTACTCGGAACTCCCGAAATGATAAATTATAACGCCGCCGCTCAATCCAAACCTACTGTAAATGTTAGTAATGCGTACGCTATGGCAAAAGTTGGTGTTCCTCCCACAAATACACCTGCGAAAAAGACTGTTCAACCAACAACACAAAACACTAATGTTAAGCCAGAGGTTAAACCAGAAGTTAAGCCAGAGGTTAAACCAGAAGTTAAGCCAGAAGTTAAACCTGAAGAGCAGAAGAAGTCGGGAGGGGGAATTGCAGGATTTCTACGAAAAATAGCTCCAAATGTGGCTCAAATGTTTTTCACCAAACCATTAACTGGAGATGATTTTACAAGAAGGCAAAAATCGGTTATATATAATGTAATTCAAAACGCAGTTAAGCGTACTGGTAATAAAATTAAGGGTGGAACGACATACGCAGACTACGGTGGGAATATTAAAGAAACATTTGATAACAATACGGGCGCAAGTCTTAAAGATATTATCACTAGAAGTACTACGGATCCATCTTTTCAAGTTGCTTCTACATTAGGCCAATTTACTTATAAAGCACAACCTAATGGAACATATTTGGTTACTGACACATATGATTTTAGTAAAGCAAAAGCATATACAGTAACAAAAGACGAACTTAAAGGTAAAAATTATTGGGAACAATTAGCGTATGTACGAGCAAAAGACAATTTATCACATTATAGAGCGGCTAGACAAATTGCTTATTTGGAACATCCGGACACCGCACCAGAATCTCAAAAAATTAAAATTGTTATTGAAATTAATCCAAAAGAATTTACTAGACCTGTTGTTGCGGAGGAAACTCGTATACTAGGTCTGATTTAATTTTAATCTCCGTTTAAGTCGTATAATTACAATTCCTTGAATGATTATCCAAATAAACAGGATAAACATTATTGTTGGGCCCAAAAAAACAAAAATTATCAGGTTTAGTGTCTCATATGATAAATTCCATTTTCGAGCATAGAACATTATACAATCACAACACCATAAGAACAAATTATCAGAAGACTTAAATCCTTTCTCATATAATGTGTCAAATAATTCAGATTGATTCTGATAATCTTTTTGTAGATAAAAATAATATTTCTTAGTCTGTGGTGTAGTTGCCATAGCCGAAACCGATAAAAGAATTGTGATTATGAATATCAGTAACTTTTTCATTTTACTCGTTCTTTAATGATTTCAATGTATTTTTCGTCAGTTTCGTATATTAATGAATTAAATCCCAATTCTTTTGCAACTTTTGCTGTTGTTCCACTTCCACCAAATGGGTCAATAATTAATTGTCCTGGTTGTGCCGTAGTTAAGATAATTCGACGAATAACTTCTTCAGGTATTTGACATGGATGTTCGGTTTTTTCTTTACTGACATTCTTCACTTGATTTATTTCCCACCAATCGTAAAGTTTTGCCCCCGTCTTACCGTTAGCGATCCTTTCCTTAATTCTTTTGTCATTGAGATTTTTATATGGTTGACGGATCTTACGAAAATCAGGTTTACATCCCCACCAGCTAATTAGTCGGTGTTGTTTACCTGTGTTGGAATTATATACCCATGAAACAACTTGTTCACATTTCACATTAGTATATTGCCATTGAAACGCCCATGGTAATAGATTAATTGTTTCTTCTGGATAATGTATAATTACACATGGAACAGGTATCTTTGAGAGTAACATTATATACTCCTCTCTTGACATCCTATCTTTATACTGATTGTAAGCATATCCCTGATTGTACGGCGGGTCTGTTATTGTCAATCCTTCCGGAATATCGTAATCCCGAAAATCTCCGTGAATGATTTCTATTTTACTCATCTTTTTGGATTTAACATATGTTCATTCCTCATATAAAATACCGTCTCTTTTAATGTTGGTAATATCTTATCTTTTTCAGATAATATTAACAAATCTTCTGATAATACCCAATTAATATTCAGATCAGTATCATTATATATTATTCCACTTTCAGATTCACGATTATATACATTGTCAACTTTATATTGTACAATTGTGTCCTTTTGTAATGTGAGAAATCCATGGGCAAAACCCCTAGGCACATACAATTGAAATTTATTCTCATCATTTAAAATTAATGAAAATGATTGACCAAATGTCGGAGAATCTAATCTAATGTCGACAATAACATCCATTATTTCACCACGAATAACTCTAATTAATTTTGATTGCGCATAGGGCGGTTTCTGATAATGTAAGCCTCTAAGAACGCCAAATCCTGACATCGACTCATTATCTTGAATAAAATTATCGGTCAGTAAAGGATAGTCTTTATTATATGATGTTAGAAAATATCCTCTTCCGTCCTCAAATACTTCATTCTTTATGTAAATAACATCTTTTAATTTTGTGTAAGTAACTGTCATTTTGAAAATATTATAGTTTTTATTTCTAGATTATACATCTCAGCAAGATCTATCATATGTTTAGTCCCTTTACTTTTACCATCCCAAAAAACAATTAATTTATCACCATATTTCGCCATTTCTTCGTTTCGTCTATAACCCGCACTTTTACCATATTTTCTCCAATTTGCAGGAAATAATCTCTTAGGATATCCATGTTCAATAGCGTATTTTTCACCAAGAGCATCTGCGCCTCTTGCACGACCAGATACAATTTCATCACCAGGTTTAATCTCTATATTACAAATATAAGTTAATAAACCATAGTCATTAAAATCTCGACTGCCAGCAATTATTACTTTCATATTTTTATTTGATTTTAAATTCTTTCCTACAATTAATATAAGTCCATCACCATATGAGTACCAGTCATACTTTTCCCATATATCTCCAAACCATTTTCTGTACCATTTACATTTTGTTATCCACATATGTTATAACCTCAATTCACTATGGATTCCACCAATGAGTGATTCCAGCGTCTTTTGCTGTATAATACCATATACTATGATCACACACAAATGACTCAAATTCGTTCCCATTCTTATCCATAACCTTATATGTTGAGTATCCTTGCTTAACAAAATCAATAGCAAGACATTTCGGTAAATATTCTTCGATACTAACCCAGCCCTTTGGTGGTTCAGGCTCTTCGAGTTCTTTAAAATATTCTTCAAGTTCTTCTTTTGTGATGTTCGAAAGAGCTTTCTCAAATTTTTCTGCAAGTAATTTATAATTTAAACCCATATATTCATTTATTTAATGGTAC
>Ga0116204_1001083_pt1 | contig 15315 bp, 13 predicted proteins | sample LakKivwa52mmetaG_FD_94481 | JGI IMG/M metagenome (GOLD analysis project Ga0116204, IMG submission 94481) | Anoxic lake water microbial communities from Lake Kivu, Rwanda to study Microbial Dark Matter (Phase II) - Lake Kivu water 52m metaG | ecosystem: Environmental > Aquatic > Freshwater > Lake...
ATCTCTTGATTGTCTCCTTACAATTTGAGCACACATTTTGATAAGGAGACAATGTACCTTAGATCTTTTGGTCGATCACTGGACACATCTCTCTCCTTAATCTAATGATTTCTACAGAGCATCATGTGAAAATCGATCAGCAATTTTGATCTCAAAATCGATCTGCGATTTTCATTTCGCAATCCGATCCCGATTTTAAAACTGCAATCGCGATCATGATTGCGATTAAAAACAATTCCGGGAGAATCGCGAATCGATTTTCATTTTTTTATCAGATCTCGATCTATCAGCAAAAATCGCTCCGCGATTGAAAAACCGGAGCCGGGTCATTGCAGGTAATCCCCGCTTCCTCCACAACAGGTATGCTTGTGTCCCGTTGAAAAGCGTTTAATGCAGCAATCGCATACATTCTTCGATTGTACTATGCTGCATATCGAACACCTTCATGTGAATGTCGGCGACAAGGAAGTGTTGCGCGACATCAACCTCCATATCAATGAAGGGGAGACTCATGTGCTGCTCGGTCCCAACGGGTCGGGTAAGACAACCCTCCTTATGACGGTCATGGGATTTACCAATTATACGATAACCGGAGGTAAGATTCTCTTCAAGGGAGAAGATGTGACAACGATGCATGCTCACGAGCGTGCGAAGCGCGGAATCGGCATGCTCTTCCAGCGCCCCCCGACAATTTCCGGCCTGAAGCTCGGAAAAATGCTGACTGCCATTTCCCGAACAAAGCAGGAGAACATTCCGGAACTGGCAAAATCCGTTCATATGGACAAATTCCTCGAGCGTGACATTAACAAGGGATTCTCTGGGGGGGAGATCAAACGCTCCGAGGTACTGCAGCTCATGATCCAGAACCCGGACTTCGTCATGCTTGATGAACCGGAGAGTGGTGTCGATCTTGAAAATATTTCCCTCATCGGGACAACCATTGGTGCATTGCTGGAAAAGGATAAGCACCTGGCAAAACGGAAAAAAAGTGGTCTTGTAATAACACACACGGGGTATATTCTTGATTATCTCGATGCCGACAAGGGGCATGTGATGTGTGACGGGCAGATCCGGTGCCATGGGAACCCACGGGAGATCTTGAAGGAAATCAAGCAGCGCGGGTATAAGGAGTGTCTTGAATGCCGGAACCAGTAAATGTCCCTGAGCTCTCCAGGATCGATAAACAACGTCTTGCACAAGCCGGAATCGATCTTGAACTGAAGAGCCGCTGTGGCAGTTACCTCCAGATGGATCAGGATATGATCCATGCTGAATGCGCGGAGTCAGAAATCGAGGTGCTCCCCTACAAGCTGGCAATGGAGAAACATACCTGGCTTAAGGATTTCGCTTGGAACGCAGTCTCACCTGATAAAGATGAAATCACAAAATATGTTGCAGCACAAAAAGAGCAGAATGGCTATGTTATCATCGCTCATAAAGGTTCGAAGAATGTACTTCCGATCCAAACCTGTCTTTTTCTTGGCAGGGACCGGATCCAGCATGTCCATAACATCATCATTGCTGAGGAGGGTGCCGAGCTCCACATCATTTCAGGATGTGCCAGCGGTTCCCATGTGGGCAAAGGCGGGGCGCATTACGGAATATCGGAATTCTACATAAAAAAGGATGCAAAAATCAGCTTTACGATGATCCACTACTGGGGCGAGGATATAGAGGTGCAACCCCGAAGTGCTTCACTAATTGAGGAAAACGGTGTTTTCCTCTCTAATTATGTCTGCATGCAGCCGGTGAAAAAAATCCAGATGTACCCCACTGCAACCCTGACGGGTGCAAATTCAGTTGCCCGGTTCAGCAGTATTGTCATATCTCCACCAGGATCTCATTTGGATCTTGGGTCCCGGGCAGTCCTCGAGGCACCCGGTGCGAGCGCCGAGCTTGTCACCCGTGCCATAACTAAGGGGGGGACGATCATCTCCCGCGGACATATCAACGGGAAGGTAGCTGGCACCAGAGGACATCTGGAGTGCAAAGGCCTCATCTTAAAAGATGGCGTCATCTATGCAATACCGGAGATCGAAGGGTCTGTCGTCGGTACAGAACTCTCCCACGAGGCAGCAGTCGGAAAAATTGCAAAAGACGAGATCGAGTACCTCATGTCACGCGGGCTGAACGAAGATGAGGCCACTGCAACAATCATCCGCGGGTTCCTTGATGTGAAGATCAACGGGCTTCCGGAAGCGTTACAGCAACAGATCGATGCCTCTATCGATGAAGCGGAAAAATCCGGTTTCTGAAAAAATGTATGTCACCCTATCCCCGATCTGACGAACGAAGAATCATGGTTGAACGCCAGATTGCCGCCCGGGGCATTCACGACCCCAGGGTGCTGTCAGCAATGCGGGAAGTCCCCCGCCACCTCTTCATTCCTCCCCCGTACGACCGTGCAGCATATGATGACAATCCGCTTCCTATCGGTAATGGACAGACGATCTCTCAGCCCTATATTGTTGCACTGATGACAGAGCTGCTGCGCCAGAAACCCACCGATCACGTACTTGAGATTGGAGCAGGAAGCGGGTACCAGGCCGCAGTCATCTCCCGCCTTGTGAGGAGACTGACCACCATCGAACGTATCGCTGCCATTGCGGATCTGGCCAGGACGAACCTGAAGTCCCTCGGGATCGACAATGTCATTGTACTGGAGGGGGATGGGACACTCGGGTATCCGGGAAACGCTCCCTATGACGGTATCATCATTACTGCAGCAACTCCAAAGGTTCCCCAGCCTTTAATCAAACAGCTTGCTGACGGGGGAACACTTGTCGCTCCAGTCGGGGGTCGTGATATTCAGGATCTGATTGTCCTTCACAAACAGGGTCGGTCAATTATTCAGGAGTCCCACGGGGGGGTCAGGTTTGTTCCCCTTATCGGGCAACACGGGTGGGAGAATAACGACTCATGAAAATAATCGATGCAACACGTCCCCTGATCAATGGTATGCTGGGATACCCAAGAGACATTATCCCTTCATTCAGCCAGGCTGATCATGGCCGGTACCTTATCAGCGACCTGCACCTGAGTTCCCACACCGGCACTCATATCGATGCTCCTGTGCATTATCTCAAATCCGGCGATACCATCGATACAATCCCCCTGTCTCACCTGATCGGCAGATGCCGGGTGATCGATGTACGTGAGGCAGGTACTCTCATCACCGCAGCGCACCTGAGCGGAGCACTCGATGGAGTGAAACGACTCCTGCTAAAAACCCGGTTTTCCGGGCAGACTACCTTTACCGAGGAATATCCTTCCCTGACACTTGATGCGGCCTGCCTGATAACAGATCATGGGGTCGAATGTGTTGGGATCGATTCGCCATCTATTGAATCGTTTAACTGTGATGGTTCCGTTCACTGCCAGATTCTCGGAAAGGGTTGTATCATCATTGAACTGCTTGATCTGTCTGGGGTTCTGGAAGGGGATTATGAGATGGTAGCGCTCCCGCTCCGGCTTGCGGGACTTGACGGGTCACCAGCACGGGTCATCCTGATGGAAAAGGAGGAGGGGTGAATTATGGATATAATCACGGAATCAGTAACCAAGATCAGGGAGATTCTTGAACATGGCGGATGCGGGGAGGGCGATGTCCTTCTCGAAGTTAACCCGGATGCAAGGAACTGCCAGTTTGAAAAAGGCGCCTGTATGACCGCATCGTTCGGAGGGCGGACTGCGGATTTTGTCACGTTCGATCCTGTCAGGGCACGGACGAAAATCGCGTTCATGTACAATGCCCCGCTTGACACGCCCGCCACAAGAGGGGCTGCATCGGTAATCGTAAATGTCATTACCGGTTTTTTCTGTCTTTCGAGGGTTCTCCATGCGTGTAATGAGCCATTTCACGCACCCTGTCTTGGAGAACTGAAACGGGAGATTGGTGGAAAGAAGGTTTGTTGTATCGGGACCATACCTGAGATCGAACACCAGTTCGCGGGAATGGTTGTTCCGGATCCTGACATTGCGGACGTAATTCTCATCAGCGGGGTAGGGATGATAGCCCCGGGAACAGGAGACCTGATCGCGCGGTACAACGGTAAAAAAAGGATTCTCTGTATTGGATCATCGGTAGCCGGGATTTCCCGGCTCCACCTGTTCGAACACTGGTGCCCGTATGGCAGATCATCCTGATATCCGCTGGTATTGTTCCGATACCCGTCCAGGATAAAACTCTTTTTAGACAGACAGCGAATGATGTTGCATGCTGTTTGGGTCCTCGGGAATCCGGAGGAGTTTTGACCATACGCTGGCTGATACTGCCTTGAAAATTGGTTCTGCACTCGCATCAGGTTCACCGGATATTATTGTCGGCATGGATACCCGCACAACCAGTCCTCTGCTGGCACACCTGGTTATTGCCGGTATCACGGCATCGGGAGGATCCGTAAGGAATGCAGGTATCATCCCCACACCCACCGTTGCATTTAGTACCCGGACAGTTCAGGCAGGGTGCATGATCACCGCTTCCCATAACCCGGAAGAATATAATGGCCTGAAGCTTTTCAACAGGGACGGTTCATCGTTTACAAAAATTCAGCAGGAAGAGATGGGAGGACTGCTTAACAACCGGTACTGGACTGACTGGAGACATCAGGGATACGAACAGGCATTTGATGCAATAACCCCCCATAAGAACGCGATACTTGAGACGGTCAGGATTGAAGAGGGAAGCTCTGTGATTCTGGACTGCGGGAATGGCGCGGGATGCATGCTCACTCCTTCACTTCTTGCTGATGCGGGAGCAACGACAACCGGAATCAATTGTAATACCTCGGGTAATTTTGCCCGGCCTTCCGAACCACTGGAAGAACATGTCCGGTATCTTGGTAAAATGGTCAGAGAAAGCGGAGCCGGGTGTGCGGTTGTCCATGACGGTGACGCCGACCGTATGATGGCTTTCGATAACAAGGGAAGGTACATCAGCGGGGACCACCTGCTCGTGCTCTTTGCCCGCTATACCGGAGCAAAACGAGTTGTTACTACCAGTGATGCATCGATGATCATAGAAGACTGTGCTGAGGTCCGGCGGACACCCGTTGGCGATGCTTATGTATCAGAAGAACTCCTGACATGGGGAGATTTCGGGGGAGAGCCATCAGGAGCATGGATCTTCCCAAAGATATCCTTCTGCCCTGACGGTCCCTTTGCCGCAGCACTTTTCTGTGAGATGTCTTCGGAATGGGACATTGCAGAGGAGATCGATGGGATTCCCACCTGCCATCTTTTGCGAGAATCATTTACCTGTAAAGATGCACAGGATATCCTGACCACGCTTGGCGCTTCCAGCCCCACAGACGGGATCCGGATCGCAGACGATGACGGGTGGTATCTGATCCGTGCGAGCGGCACAGAGCCGAAGATCCGCATCACTGCCGAGGGAAAAACACTCGCTAAAGCAAAAATCCTCCTTGCAATGGGCAAAAAACGTATCAATCAGGGGAAAACTGCTTAAATGTTGCAGGAAGATCTGTAAATATGGAATGTGTCGTTCTCGCCGCCGGGGAGGGTACGCGGATGCGCCCCCTTACGGCGAAACGTCCAAAAGTGATGCTCCCCCTGGCAAACCGCCCCATGATGGAACATCTGGTCCTTGCCACCCGTGATACCGGAATAAAGGATTTCATTTTTGTTGTCGGATATGGGGAGCGGGAGATCCGGAAACATTTCGGGGACGGATCCGGGTTCGGGATCAACGTAACGTATGCACCGCAGCGCCACCAGCTTGGCACCGCGGATGCCGTGAGATCCGTCCGTGACTGGGTGACCGGCCCGTTCCTTCTTATGAACGGGGATATGATATTGAAAAGTGAGGACATCGCGAATTTCTGTAAATGTAAAATTCCCTGCATGGGTATCAGTTCAACCGATCACCCTGGAGATTACGGCGTTGTTCTCGTCAGAGACAACAGGGTTATCTCGCTCGAAGAAAAATCAAAACACCCAAAATCCGACCTGATAAATGCCGGGGCTTACCTGTTCTCTCCAGATATTTTCGACCGGGTCGATACGGTCAGACCGTCTGCCCGGGGAGAACTCGAACTCACTGATGCTCTTGCCGGAATGATAGCAGACCAGGAGCTCGGTGCATACCGGCTCCCGTACTGGATGGATGTCGGGCATCCATGGGATATGCTCGACGCGAATGCAACCCTGCTGGAGCTGATCCCTGCGGGAAATGCCGGAACCATTGAAGAAGGTGTGTCTATTCATGGATCTGTTATTATCGGTAACGGAAGTGTTATCCGGGCCGGAACGTATATCGAAGGTCCCTGCATTATCGGGAATAACTGCCGCATCGGCCCCCATGCATTTATCCGGGGATCGACAAGTATTGGAGATGACTGCCATATCGGACACTGTACGGAGATTAAAAATTCAATTGTTATGTCGGGAACAAAAATCCCGCACTTCAATTATATCGGGGATTCGGTCATCGGGAGTAACTGTAACTTCGGTGCAGGTACCAAGGGTGCAAACCTCCGGCATGACCATGCAAATGTCAGGGTATGCGGAAAAGATACCCGGAAGAAAAAATTCGGGGCAATCATAGGAGACAATGTCCAGTTTGGGATCAACTGCTCCATCAATGTCGGGGCGGTAATTGGCAGTAACTCCCAGTTTGCACCAAATTCGTTCATCGAAGGATGTATCGGTGACAATGCAATTATCCGGTAGGTAACACAATGCAGGCAATTATTTTAGCAGCAGGGGAGGGTGTGCGGGTTCGGCCGCTCACCCGGAGCAGGCCAAAAGCTATGATTCCGGTAGCAAACCGCCCTATTATTGAATATGTAATCGATGCTCTCATAAAAAACGGGATACGGGATATCGTTGTCGTGGTAGGGTATCGCAAGGAGCAGGTAACGCGGTTCCTGAATGGACTTGGGTTACCCATAGAAGTGGTGTTCCAAGAAAAACAGCTGGGTACCGCCCATGCCCTCCAGTGTGCAGAATCGAAAATTAAGGGGGATTTCCTTGTCTTACCCGGTGATAATTATATCGACCCGCAATCAATAGCAAGGATTAAGGATACTCCCAACGCTATCCTGGTAAAAGAGCACCCCAATCCCTCCAATTTCGGTGTCGTACTCCTGAATAACGGACTGGTAACCGATATTGTGGAAAAACCCGAGCACTCCCCGAGTTTTATGGTGAGTACCGGTATCTATTCCTTAAAAAAGAGTTTCTTTTCCCATATCCGGGGAACAGACATCACTGACGCGATTTCAGTTATGATCCGTGCCGGGGAGCATATCCAGGCTGTACCGGCAGATGACTGGCAGGATGCGATATTCGCATGGGACCTGCTGAAAATGAACCGCCGTCTCCTGAAAAACCTCCCGACGGCACGGGAAGGAACAGCAAGCAGGCAGACCATTATTCAGGGACCGGTCAGTATCGGGAAGGGTACGACTATCGGACCAAACACGGTTATTACCGGTCCGGTCGTGATTGGAAATGACTGCACTATCGGGCCGAATACCGTAATTATGCCCAATACAAGCATCGGCTCCCGGGTCAGACTGGATCCGTTTACGATGACTGGTGACGCTATCATTATGGATGATACGATAATCGGGTCACATTCCCGTATCATCGACACCGTTGTTGGTGAAAGGTGCAACCTTGCCGATCACACATCGGTTTCCACGGCAGCCGGCGTAATGGATATCGAAGGATGTACTATACGGTCGGAATTTGGCGCAGTACTCGGGAATAACATTACAAGCGGTCCGTTCACGGCATATAAAAACTGTATCGTCGGTAACAATGTGACGATTGAGGGGCAGGAAAGCATCACCTTCCGCACCCTCCCGGACGGATCTCTGGTGATATAACGTGTGTGGCATTATCGGGTATATAGGCAGGAGAGATGCAGCTCCACTGATTGTCGAGGGACTCAAAAAACTCGAGTACCGCGGCTATGACTCCTTTGGAGTAGCGACCCTCGGGACGACGGGCATCGATCTTGCCAAGCACCAGGGTCGCATATCGGAAAAGGCTGGTACAGCCGCCAGGCTGAAAGGAAAGACAGGTATCGGCCACACCCGGTGGGCAACTCATGGGATCCCGAATGACCGTAATGCCCACCCACATACAGACTGCACCGGGAAAATTGCAGTTGTCCATAACGGAATTATCGAAAATTATGCTGACCTGAAAAGGCACCTGCAGTCCCGCGGGCACACGTTCCGGTCGGAGACTGATACGGAAGTGATTGTTCACCTCATTGAAGAGGAATACTCAATAAAACCTGATCTGCTCACTGCAGTACAGGCTGTTATACCGAAACTGGAAGGATCCTATGCTATCCTTGTTATTGCTGCCGGTGAGGACCGCATAATCGCGGCCCGTAACATGAGCCCGCTTGTTATCGGGGTAGGTGACGGAGAATTTTTTGCTGCATCAGATATAACACCGGTGATAGAATTCACAGAACGGGCTATGTATCTTGAAGACGGGGATACTGTATCTCTCACCAATAAAAAAATCGAGATATTCCATAATGGGAAACCCGCTGCAAGATCCATTGAGCTTATCGACTGGTCGCTGGAGGATGTCAGGAAAGGGGGTTTTGCCCACTATATGCTCAAGGAGATTTATGAGCAGCCTCAGGCATTCTATAATACGATCCGCTCAGTCGATCCGGTATCCCTGCCAGAGGAAGTACTCCAAGCAAAATCAGTAACTCTCGTTGCGTGCGGATCTTCCTACCATACAGGTCTCATCTTCACGTATCTTCTCGAATCGATCTGTGGCATTCCCGCCAGACTGGAGTTTGCATCCGAATTCAAATACTTCCCGCCACCGGTCACAGGACTTGTCATCGGCATTACCCAGTCGGGAGAAACCGCGGATACCTTGGCGGCAATAAGACATGCCAGGACATCCGGTTGTTCAACGCTTGCGATCACGAATGTCCTGGGAAGCAGTGTAACAAGAATTGCCGATACAACACTGTTCATGCGTGCCGGGCCAGAGATCAGCGTTGCAGCAACCAAGTCCTTTATCGCACAACTCGCTATCCTGATGCAGATGGTAAATTGTCTTTCAGAGAGGAAATATGATGATGTGCTCCAGCAGGCCCACAAGGTAATCGAGGAGGTCCTTCTCGTGGATCTCAGTGAGGCGGTCATGGTCTGTAAAAAGGCACAGAGTATTTTTTATGTCGGCCGAGGGCCTTTTTACCCGGTTTCCCTTGAAGGCGCACTGAAAATGAAGGAGATCTCCTATATCCATGCAGAGGGCTATTCCGCAGGGGAGCTCAAACACGGGCCATTTGCCCTGCTCTCTCCCGAAACACCGGTTATTGCACTCTGTATGCCCGGTGACACCTACGGCGTTATGATCTCGAATATCAAGGAGATGAAGGCACGCGGCGCTCCGGTCATCGCAATCGGTGTTGCCGGCGACAGGGATCTTCCGGACATTGTGGATATTTTCATCAGCGTTCCAAAAACCCCCTTATTTATCCAGATCCTCACCAGTCTGGTCACGGAACAACTCCTCGCGTATCATACTGCTGTAGCCCTCGGAAGGGATGTCGACAAACCAAGAAATCTTGCAAAGAGCGTGACTGTCGAATGAAAGAATATGGTATCAATATCATCGGGGAAGGTGCACAGATATTCGAACCGGTAACGATCGGGTTTCCCTCACGGGAATATATCGGAAAGACCGGGTTTTTGGGATCGACTATCGGACGTCATCCGGTACTCAGGCCGGGCACAATTATTTACTGTGATGTCATCATCGGGGATAATTTTCAGAGCGGGCATAATACCCTGATCCGGGAGAGGACCCGGATCGGAGACCGTACTGCCATCGGAACCGCAACCGTGATTGACGGGAATACCAGTATTGGTAACGGCGTCAGCCTGCAGAGTATGGTCTATGTCCCCACGAATACCACGATCGGTGATGGCGTTTTTATTGGCCCGAATGCTGTTCTGACAAATGACCGGTACCCGCCTTCGGGGATACTCGAGGGGCCGGTTATCAAAGCGGGTGCTGCTATCGGCGCCAATGCTACAATCCTTCCCGGAATCTGTATCGGGGAAGGGGCGTTCGTTGCAGCGGGTTCGGTGGTGACCCGCGATATTCCCGATCATATGATGGCAATCGGCACCCCGGCCAGGATAAAGGAACTTCCTAAAGAGATGCTCAAAAACAGGAAACAATAACCGAGTGGTCCAGACAGAATAAAAAACCGGAACCGAAAAAAAATGAAAATCCTCCTTGTTTCCTCTCAGGACTATATCCATCACCCGATACCTTCCCGCCATCATTACATTTTTGAAGAACTGGCAATGCGTCACGAAGTACATGTTGCCCATTTCCACGTCAGCCGGGGGGAGACACGTCCAACACGCCCCATTATTGATGAAGCCACGCAATTTCCACTGAAATGCCCGCTCCTGCACTACACACTCAACGCCCCGTATCACTACTATATTTTTGACAAAATCATCCGTGAAGAAGGAATTGATGTTGTCGTTGCAGCTCATGTGCTTGCAGGTTCTGCGGTAATTTCCGCAGCAAAACGCCATAATGTTCCGATAGTTTTTGATCTCAAGGACTGGTTTCCCGATTCTGCGGCCGCGTATTTCAAGAACCGATACATGCAGGGCCTTGTCAGGAGATGTGTATGGGAAATTACCCGGAGGAATTTATTCAACAGCGACGTTATCACTACAGTTTCCCCATCGCTTGTTGAAAAACTTAAAGGACTGGGCTTCACGGCAGGGTTGATCACAAATGGTGTAGACACAGACCTGTTCAGGCCGATGAGTGGGAGCGACACACGCGCTGAGCTGGGTATTGGTACTGATGAGTTCGTCATTGGATTCTCGGGAAGCGTTGAACGCTGGTATGCTATTGACGATATGATCCGGGCACTTCCTGACCTGATCCGGTATCGCCCCCGAACCAGACTCCTGGTTGTCGGGGGATCCCTGTTTACCGATTACCGGGCAGAACTTGAAACTCTGGCAAAGGACCTCGGTATTGCCGACCGGATAATTTTCACGGGTACCAAACCGTACCATGAACTCCCACGGTACATTGCCTGCATGGACGTCTGTGCCATCCCCCTTTCCCCCCCGCAATGGGGGGAGATTGCCCTCCCGAACAAATTTTTTGAATATTCAGCGTGCGGGAAATCCATTATTATGAGGCCCATACCGGATGTTGCAAGAATTGGTGGACCGAATCTCTTCGTTTACGAAACACAGGAAGAGTATATCTCCCAGATACAGTCACTTATGAAAAAACCCCGCACGTTTGATATAAACCTGGAGAATTACAGCTGGAAGGAAAAAGCCCGGCAGTTCGAATCCCTTTTAAATGATCTCGTCTGATGCAGTTATCCAAATTTATTAATGGTCTTAGCTGAAACGTACTAACCACGAAAGGTTTGACTTATGTTATCACTGGATTTTAAAAACCGGCGCTTGTATATTATCGTCGGTCTGATATCATTTTTTTGCCTCTTTGCACTCTGGCTTCGCCTGTTACCCATGCTTCTCATGGGAGACACCGATGTCCTGATGCTCGTGGCAAGCGATGACCCGCTTTACAATTTACGGCAAGTCGAACAAATCCTGGCAAATTTCCCGAATTACGCATGGTTTGATCCAATGACCATGTACCCACAAGGATCGCCGATCTACTGGGGACCGCACTTTCCCACGATAATCGCAATCTGCTGTCTTATCACCGGTGCAGCAACCCGAAATGAGATCATCAGCGTGGGTCTGCTCATTCCGCCTTTTATGGCTGTTGCAACCATTGCAATCATGTACTTCGTCGGGAAAACATGCGGGGACTGGAAAACCGGGATATTATCTGCAGGATTCACCGCGATCATTACCGGGCAATTCTTCTACCGATCTCTCTACGGATATATGGACCACCATATCGCAGAAGTCTTATTTTCAACACTTTTCTGCCTGTTCTATATATTTGCGATCCTGTCAGAAAAAGGGACACAAATCGATCTGAAAAAACCCGGTTCCTATAAATCGTTGGTTCTGGTATCCGGTCTCGCCGGGATCGCTTACCTTCTGGGCCTTTTCACCATGCCGACAATGATCCTTTTCGCGATGATTGCCGGCATTTTTACCGTGATCCAGTTCATAATCGATGTATACCGCGGACGGACGAGTGAGTATCTCCTTCTTATCAATATCACCATCTTCGTTATTGCAATAATCGGGATGCTGGCATTCGGACTGAAGAACTCAGGAATTGACCTCTCTACGTATTCAGTCGGGCATGTCATTGCATATCTTGGGATGATCATCGGGACTGGTGTTTTATACCTGCTGCAGGTCTACCTCAAAGAGAAAGAGAAATATTACTATCCTGCAGCGCTTGCGGGATGCGGGCTCGTTTTTGCGGTATTCCTATATTTCGCAATTCCGCAGTTGTATACGCTCCTTATTTATGACCTGTTCTCATTCTTCGGTCAGGCGCCGGTAACCGAAACAGTTCAGGAAGCCCGCGGATGGGAGCCGGAGCTGGCATGGCATACTTTTAACTATGGTCTACTCCTGATGGCCGGCGGAATTCTGGTCATGATTTACAAGAATCTCCATAACGAACATCCTGAACAGGTTTTCGCGCTGGTCTGGTCCATCGTCATGTTTTTTTCCACCTGGCAACACGTCAGGTATGAGTATTACCTTGCCATCAACGTTGCTCTGCTCGCGGCTGTCTGTGTAACCTACCTGTATTCACGGGGTTTACCGGATATCAGGCATCTTCTGTCCGGGATACCGTCCCAAAATGAAGGGGGGGAAGAAAAAGAGAATGCCGGAACCGGATCACAGGGAAAGAAGCAGAAAAAAAGCCAGAAAAAGGTCTCCCGCCAGGTATCGACAAATTATCCTCTTGTCGGTGTTCTTTTTGTTACCATCGGCCTTTCCCTCCTTTTTGCCTATACTTCGACATCATACAGTTACACGAATGCTATGGCCAGTCCGACACGAATGAACGCTGACTGGCGTGAATCAATGGACTGGATGGCCAATAACACCCCGGATACCGGTATTGATTATTTTAAAATTTATGACCAGAAATCGTTTACATATCCGGCGAGCTCATATGGGGTTATGTCTTGGTGGGACTATGGGCATCTTATTACTTATATAGCAAAACGCATTCCCAACGCCAATCCGTTCCAGCAGGGCGTTGCAGGCCCGGACGGGGCTGCGGCATATTTCATGTCGACAACCGAAACTGAATCAAATGCAATTCTTGACCGTATTGGAACACGGTTTATCGTAACAGATATCGAAATGGATACCGGAAAATTCTGGGCCATGTCCACATGGTATAATACATCCCTTGCAACGGATCCCTACCAGAAGGTCATGCTGATTCAGGACAGGAATAATCCCAACAGCTATGCTCCTGCACGACTGAATAAACAGAAGTATTATACGACCACCATTTCGCGGCTCCATAATTTCGACGGGTCGATGGGAACACCATCGGTGGCATACTATGTTGAATATGCCGACCCTTCTGTCACGACGGCCACCTACCCGGTGGTCGTCACTGCTCAGAGGGCAAATGTGACTGATGCGAAGATCCGTGCCGAGCAGTATAACCTCAAGGCTGCTGCAGGTTATCGTGCAGAGGTCATGAATCCGGAATCAACGACCGATATTGTCCACCCGATCGATACGGTACCGGCATTGCAGCATTACCGCCTTGTCCACGAATCGCCGAATAATGTTTTCGATGCATCATCGGGTGTGGATGTCAGATATGTAAAAATTTTCGAGTATGTAAAAGGAGCCCGTATCAAAGGTGAAGGTATTATCGAAATACCGGTAATCACCAATACCGGGAGATCATTTGTTTACCGGCAGGAAAGTGTAAATGGAGAGTTCATCGTCCCATATTCCACTACAGGAAATACCTATGATGTGAAAACCACAGGAAAATATACTATAAAAGGCACCGGAAAACAATATGAGGTGCCCGAGTCGGCGATATCAGCGGGATCCGCTATCCAGTAAAAACCTGTTTTTAAAAAAAACCCTTTTTCTGATGCGATAAAAATCCCACAAAAAATATATCGGTGCAGGGAGCTCATTGTCCGGTATGTCAGCGGAAGAGATTGCTCTTGGTACCAGGGTCCGTTATTCAAAGACGGGGACAACCGGTAAAATCCTCCATCTGGAACAGATCAGGGGCGAGACCTTTGCGGAACTGGACAGCACGCATCTCCTGTACCGAATTGATCAACTCACACCGGTAACAGCAGCCGAAAAAACGATCTCAACGGTTGTCGAAGATGCAAAAAAAGTGATTGCACGGGAGCGTGAATTTGCAGCGGGCAGTGAACTTCAGGAAGCATTAAAGAATATCGACCAGAGCTGCGAGGGCGGCGGCTGAGACAAAGCCCCAATAAAACACAGGATTTGACAGATTTTTTTACCCCGATTGCGCATCAAAAATTTTTACAACTACCAGTCATAAAAATTGGAAAATTCCGGAAGGGATCTCAATCAGTGTTCCTCGATCTGCGTTAAACCAAACGTGACGGCATACCGCATTTATTCTTGGGATTGAGGGATCCTATCTGAAAAGGATCACGGTTTCCTGGATTGAATTTATGTATAAGGCGCACTATATGATAATCAGCTATCGGCCGGAACTTGGTGGGATCTGGCGTTATTACGGTATCTCACGAGGCCTATCGTTAAAAAAATCATATTTCGATGGTCGGGATGATCATCTGGTATCGAGTAAGGAGGTTCGATTTCATTTGCATGATGTGACAGTTCCCAGTGTTAATATCGGGGTTGTGGGTCATGTTGACCACGGCAAGACCACACTCGTCAACACGCTCACCGGGACATGGACTGACCGGCACAGTGAAGAGGTCAAGCGGGGTATCTCCATTCGTCTGGGATATGCCAATGCTACCTTTTACCAGTGCGATAAATGCGAGGGCACGGAAGCCTTCTCAACAAATCCTGATTGTCCGGTCTGTGGCGGTAAAGGAACACCATTCCGCTCTATCTCTTTTGTTGACGCACCGGGACATGAAACCCTCATGGCCACCATGCTTTCAGGTTCGGCACTGATGGACGGTGCAATGCTTGTGATAGCTGCAAGCGAGAAATGCCCGCAACCACAGACAAAAGAGCACCTGATGGCACTTGAACTGGTCGGTATCAAGAATATCGTGATCGTCCAGAGCAAAATCGATGTAGTCAGCCAGAAAGAAGCGATTGATAACTACCAGGAGATTAAGGCATTCGTGAAGGGTACAATCGCTGA
>Ga0116204_1001084_pt1 | contig 15309 bp, 12 predicted proteins | sample LakKivwa52mmetaG_FD_94481 | JGI IMG/M metagenome (GOLD analysis project Ga0116204, IMG submission 94481) | Anoxic lake water microbial communities from Lake Kivu, Rwanda to study Microbial Dark Matter (Phase II) - Lake Kivu water 52m metaG | ecosystem: Environmental > Aquatic > Freshwater > Lake...
AAAAAATTTAGCGCCTTTTCTGAATATAATCGCAACAGCCCGGTGCCGTATCCCGATTGGGACAGGCCACTGGTGCGCACCTTCCACGAGGGCAAAACGACCGGGATTTACGCCGGGGTGCCGGTTGGTCCGTATCGTAAGTATGTGGTCAAAGCATTGGTGAATTCAGTGGCAGATGTATTGAGATAGTGCCTTACCCGTGCACGCGGAGAGTTTAATTATGACAGAACAAATAACATCCATCTTCCTTGTTGGCCTGATAGGTTACCTGATTGGTTCCATCTCTTTTGCCCGTTTGGTGACAAAATGGTGGTCAGGCCGCGATGTAACCCAGTTCGAAATCTCTGTAGACGGCGCAGAAGATCGCTACAAGGTTCTTTCGATTGGGGGGAATTCGGTCAGTTCCGTGTTGGGCCCAAAAGCAGGAATGACCGTTGGCCTGCTCGATATTCTTAAAATCGTCCTGCCAACTTTATTTTGCCGCCTTTACTTCAATGAGCCTGCACCCATGTTGGTGATAGCCGCTGCGGGCGTGGCCGGGCATATTTGGCCAATCTATTATCGTTTTCATGGCGGCTCCGGTTTTTCGCCCATAATGGGTGGGCTGTTGGTGATCGACCCCCTTGCAGCGTTGATCAGCCCGATTGCCGGCCTGTTGCTCGGCATGGTTGTTTTTCGCAATATGATTGTCGCAACATTGTCATGGATCTGGCTGCTCATCCCCTGGTTCTGGTGGCGCAGCGGTGGCGATTTGACCTTCATCCTCTATGCAGCAGCGGTCAATGTGATGTTCATTCTGGCCATGGCGCCAGAGATTAAAACAGCGCGTAAATATGCCGCTGAAGGAAAGTATTTGGAATACGGTCTCAGCTCGCTCAAATCGCATCCAATGGGGCGTGGCATGTTGAAGATTGCCAAATTTTTTAAAGTTGAAGTTCGATAGAGGGGCCATGTCAAAATATATCTTGGATCTGAAGCAGTACAAAGTTCCCAAATCGGCCGGGAACAAAGCGCTCAACCTGCGGCGCCTGATGAATAACGGCATCCACATCCCGGTGACATACGTCTGCACCTGGGAAGCTTACCAGCGCTATGTTGATAACGATGTCAGCCTGGTTGCGGCGCTACAGGCTGAGTTGAAAGCAATCCTCAATCCCGGCAAAAACTACGCGGTGCGCTCCTCGGCCAGCATCGAAGACGGCGCGGAGCGTTCGTTTGCCGGGCAATTCAAAACCGCGCTGAACGTGCCGGGGCGAGTGGACGATGTTTTCCAGGCCATCTGGTCAGTCTGGTCGTCAGCCCAGGCTCCGGCAGTCAAGGCTTACCTCGAACGGAACAACCTCTCAGCGCGTGAGTTGTCCATGGCGGTCGTTATCCAGGAGATGGTTACGCCGGTCTATTCGGGGGTGGCGCTCAGCAAAAACCCTGTCACCGGCGGCGACGAGGTGGTCGTGGAGGCCATCAGCGGGTTGGGAACGCAGTTGGTACAAACCGGGCAAACGCCAGACCGCTGGGTGAACAAATGGGACTACTGGGTCGAAAAACCACGCGAGAGCGGACTCCCCGACAGCGTAGTCGATGAAATTATCGCCGGGACGCGGAATATCGCCATCAAACTGCGCCACCCGGTCGACCTGGAATGGGTCTGGAGCGGCGAACGGCTGTACTGGGTGCAGGCGCGCGAAATCACCAGCCTGAACCATCGCAATGTTTACTCCAACTACATCCCGCGCGAGATGCTGCCCGGCATGATCAAGCCGCTGATTTTTTCGGTCAACATTCCGCTGCTGAACAGCATCTGGATTGAAATGCTCGAAAGCATCACCGGCAAACTGGGCATCGCGCCCGAAGACCTGGCCAAATCTTTTTACTACCGGGTTTATTTCAACATGGGTAAATTGGGCGACATCTTCGAGAGCCTGGGGTTCCCACGCGAATCGGTTGAAATGATGATGGGCTCCCTGCCGAAAGATGCGGCCCGTCCCAAGTTCAAACCCGGCCCCAAAACCTTTTCTCGCCTGCCCTGGCTGCTGGTCTTTATGGCCGACAAGTGGATGCTCGGCCCCAAAATGCGCCGCGCCCTGCCGCGCCTGGCCGAAACCGTGCGCGCCACGCCCTATCGCGACCTGGACAAGTGGAACGAAACCGACCTGCTGGCTGCCATCGACCGCCATTACCGGTTGATGCACGAGGTGGCTTATTACAACGTGATGGGGCCGCTGATGATGGGCATGTACAACCGCGTTTTGATGGGCCAGTTGAAAAAACAGGCGGTCGAATTTGCCAACTTCGACTTGACCGAGGGCATGAGCGATATTCTGGAATATGACCCAGCCACCCACCTGCGCCGCCTGCACGCCCAATTCCACGCGTTGCCGCCCGCAGCGCAGGAGCAAATCCGGCTGGCAACGTATACCGATTTCCAACAGATGACCAACCTGGGAGATTTCCCGGCCAAAGTGGCCGCGCTGGTGGAACGCTTCGGCCACTTGAGCGACAACGGCAACGATTTCTCCGCTGTCCCCTGGCGCGAACGGCCTGAGATGGTGCTAAAACTGGTCACCGAGTTCGAACCGGGCGGCGAAGAAAAGGGGCGGAAGGTCCGCCTGGCCGACCTGAAAACCAGCCCAATGTTCAACCTGTTCTACCACCGGGCGCGTGAGTTCCGACTCTTGCGCGAACAGGTCAGCGGATTGTATACGCATGGCTACGGCCTGTTCCGCTATACCTTCCTGGCGCTCGGCAAACACTTCACCCAACGCGGAATACTGGACGCCCCCGAGGACATTTACTATCTGACCATCTCCCAGGTGCGGACCCTGGTCAATGGTCAGGAGCAGGCCGATGTGCGTCCCGAAATCGCGCGGCATAAAACCGATATGGAACGCTTCCATGATATTATTCTACCGACCGTCATCTATGGCGATGAAGTCCCGCCAGTGCGTGAAGCAGACATGGGCGTGCTTTCAGGCATCCCGACCTCCGTCGGGCATTACACCGGCAAAACCAGGGTGGTGCGGGGCATCCAAGATTTTCCGAAAGTCCAAAAGGGCGATGTGCTGGTCATCCCTTATTCCGATGTTGGCTGGACGCCGCTCTTTGCGCGCGCCGGGGCTGTGGTGGCCGAATCGGGCGGGTTGCTCTCGCACAGTTCCATTGTGGCGCGCGAATACAATATCCCGGCGGTGGTCTCGGTCGAAGGCGCCACCCGCCTGCCCGATGAGACTCTCGTCACGGTTGATGGTCACAAGGGTGAAGTGCTAATTCATGCTGTTTAAACGGAGCCAATATGCCAGTCCTCGAAGCCAATCTCGTTAAAAAACATTACAAACTCGGTGAACACACGGTCGAAGCGCTGGCCGGGGTCGATTTCAAAGTGGAAAAAGGCGAGTTTGTGGCCATCATGGGGCCTTCAGGCAGTGGCAAATCGACCCTGCTGCACCTGCTGGGCGGGTTGGACACGCCTACCGATGGGGAGATTACGCTGGGCGATAAACAGCTCTCCAAGCTGAATGAATACCAGGCCACCCTGGCCCGGCGGCATAACGTTGGCTTCGTTTTCCAATTTTTCAACCTGTTGCCGACCCTGACCGCCGAGGAAAACATCATCCTGCCGCTGGTCATCGATGGCAAAGACCCCAAGCGTTTCAAAGAGCGGCTAGAGAGCATCCTGACAATCGTCAACCTGGCCGACCGCCGCCATCATAAGCCCGACCAACTCTCCGGCGGACAGCAACAGCGCGTGGCGGTGGCGCGCGCCCTCATCACCCAGCCCGCCATCCTGCTGGCCGATGAGCCGACCGGCAACCTCGACACCAAATCGGGCACGGCGATTATGGAACTGCTCCAGCGCTCCTGCCGTGAGCTGGAACAGACCGTCATCGTCGTGACCCACGACCCGCGCGCGGCGGCCTACGCCCAGCGAGTCATCTTCCTGCGCGATGGGCTGGTGGTGCGAGAATTCCCAATTTCTGAAAGCACCCCAATCAGCGAGCGCATGAGCGCCATCCTAGCCGTGATGCAGGAACTGGAAGCCGAATGACCGCGCTCCTGCGCCAGATTCGCCTGCTCACGCTGCGTTCCATCCGCGCCCGCTTCCTGCGCTTTGCGCTAAGCGCGTTTGGGATTGTGCTGGGCGTGGCCGGGATGCTCGCCATCGGCGTCACCAACCAGACCGCGCTCGATTCGATTGTGCGCCTGTTCGAGAATACCTCTGGACGCACGAAACTCTCCATCAGCAGCGCCACCCAAGATGTGAACGGCTTCCCGGAGCAGGTCCAGCGCACGGTCGGCAACCTGCCCGGCATCAGCGCGGCGGCCCCCACCGTGCGCGCCCTGACTGCCTTGGCCGACGAATCCGCCTCCGACCAGCTGGCGCTGGGTCTGTTCGGGATGAGTTCGTCCGACAACGTTCAACTGCACGGCGTTGACCCAATCATCGAGCCGCAACTGCGCGATTACACCCTGACCGCCGGAAGGTTCCTGAGCGAAAGCATCACCGCCCGCGAGGTGGTGCTGGTCGAAAACTATGCCGACGATAAAGAACTGACCCTGGGCGGCTGGTTCAGCATCCTGACCCCCAACGGGGTCGAATCGCTGAAAATTGTCGGGCTGATCGCGCGCGAAGGGCCGGGGCAAACCAACAATGGCGCGTTTGGCGTCATCCCGCTCGGCACGGCGCAAGAGTTGTTCAATCGTCAGGGCCAACTCGACCAGGTCGACATCCTGACAACCAATCCGAGCCCGGCCACCGCCGAACTGGATGCGCTCAAGGCCAGCCTGCAAACCCGCCTCGGCAAAGACCTGTCTGTGACATACCCCTCCGGTCAGGGCGAACGCATGACCCAGATGCTGCAAAACTACCAGATTGGGTTGAACTTCATGAGCGGCATTGCGCTGTTCGTGGGCGCCTTCCTGATTTACAACGCCTTCGCCATGACTGTCGTCGAACGCACCCGCGAATTTGGCATGTTGCGCACCATCGGCATGACGCGCGGACAGGTGACGGGTCTCATCCTGCTGGAAGCTGGCACGCTCGGCGTATTCGGCTCGCTGGCCGGGGTCGGCGCGGGGATGCTGCTGGCGCGCGGCTTGACGCGCCTGATGGAAACCATCCTGAACTCGCCGCTCAACACGGTCGAGGTCCCATTCAACGACATGCTTACCAGTTGGGCGATTGGCCTGGCGGTCACGCTCATCGCCGCGGGGATTCCCGCTTTCCAGGCCGGGCGCGTCTCGCCAATGGAGGCCCTGCGCGTGCGCGGAAAATCGGGCGAGGGCTGGCTCATCCGCAAAGGTTGGATACTCGGCCTGGTCTTGCTGGCTGCCTCCACTATTGTGCTGATTGCCAACCCCTTCCCTTACGATGTCCAATTCCGGCTGGGAAGCATGACGGTTTTTGGCCTGTTCAGCGGCGCGACCCTGCTCATCCCCGGCACGGTCTCGGGCTGGGAGCGCATCACCCGCCCGCTGATGAAAGCCATCTACGGGGCCAGCGGCAGCCTGGGCAGCCGCAACGTCCAGCGTTCACGCCAGCGCACTACCCTGACCGTGGCTGCGCTGATGGTCGGCGTGGCCATGGTCATCATGACGCGCGGTATGACCGAATCCTTCGCAGGCGACCTGCGCGACTGGATTTCGGCCTATATCGGCGGTGACATTTACGCCAGTTCCTCCATTCCCATGCGCAGCGACGTCGGGCGCCGTCTCCAGGCAGTTTCGGGCGTAGAGGCAGTCGCCGCCATCCGCTACCTTGAAGTAGACTGGCAAACCGCCGATGGAGTTGAATCGATTAACTTGATGGCCTATGACCCGGTCGAATATACCCGTGTAACACGTTTTGTCTTCAGCGAGGCTGAAACCGACCCAGCCAGCGTTGTCCGGCGGCTGCAAGCGGGCGACGCAGTGCTGGTTTCGAGCGTCCTTTCGGAAAAATACGGCCTGCAGCCGGGAGATACCGTCTACCTGCGGACGCGCAGTGGCTTTCATGCCTTCGAGGTGGCGGCGGTTGTGGTTGATTTTTACAACCAGGGGCTGGTGATGCAGGCCAGTTGGAACGATATGCGGCGCTACTTCCGCATCAACGACGCCAGCACCTTCCTGGTCAAGGTCAGCCCTGGCGAGAATATCGCCGTCATCCAGGAGAACATTGATGAGTTATATGGCAAACGTTACCGGCTGATACTCGAATCGAACGAATCGATTCGCGGCCGTGTACTAACCCTGATGGACCAGGCCTTCAGCATGTTCGATGTGATGGCGCTCATCTCGATTGTGGTCGGCTCGCTGGGGGTGGTCAATACCCTGACGATGAGCGTGATCGAACGCACCCAGGAAATCGGGATGCTGCGCGCCATCGGCATGACCCGCTCTCAAATTGTGCGCATGGTGCTGGCCGAGGCAGGCTTGCTGGGTGTCATCGGCGGCGTGCTGGGGCTGGTGACCGGCATTGTGCTGGCGCGCATCCTGTTCATCGGCATGACCACCATGTCAGGCTACAAACTAACTTTTACCCTGCCACCGGAGGGGATTGTCCTCAGCCTGGCCGCCGCCATCGTCATCTCGCAAGTTGCGGCCATTTTCCCCTCGCGCCGCGCAGCGGGCGTGCGCATCCTCGAAGCTGTCCATTACGAATAATCCAGGAGAACACCAATGATGAAGACAATTTTTATCCGCTTGAGTTCAGTCATCCTGCTGGCCGCCCTGCTGGCTGGCTGCGGCGCCATGCCTGGCGCAACCCCCACCCCGGCACCCGAGCCGGTAGTCATCGTCAGCGACGATACCATCAGCGCCTCGGCCAAAGTGGTGGCGTCGAAATGGGCAAATCTCGCTTTTATGATGGGCGGCCCGGAATTCGTCCTCTATTATGATGTGGGCGATACCGTCAAAGATGGGGTTAAATTGGCCGAACTGTCACCGGATGCCCTGCCGCAAAGCATTATCGTGGCCGAAGCCGACCTGCTCAGCGCGCGGCGCGCACTCGACGACCTGCTCGCTTCCACGACCGCCCGCTACCAGGCAGAGCAGAACGTGGTCACCGCCAAAAAAGCCCTCGAGGAAGCCCAGAAAGATATTGACCGAACCAAATTCCCGCGCGGCTCGGATGACCTGATTGACCAAACCCAGGCCGAAATTGACCTGGCCAAAAAGCAGTTAACATTTGCAAAAGATTCCTATCGCAGGGTGCAAAATCGTCCAGAAGGTGATTCGCTTAAAGCGGAAGCGCAACTTGCCATGACGAACGCCCAACTGCGGCTGGATAGCCTGGTTGCCAAACTGAACTGGCTGACGGGCAAACCCTCCGACCTGGACGTTGCCGAAGCCAACGCAGCCTTCGCCCTGGCCCAGGCCAATCTCGCCGATGCCGAGCGGGCGTACGAACGCCTGAAAGACGGCCCCGACCCCGACGACGTAGCCGCAGCCCAGGCGCGTATTCAATCCATCGAAGTCGTCATTAACCAGAAATACCTGCTGGTCCCGTTTGATGGAACAATTGTCGAGAAATATGTCCGTTCTGGCGAAAGCATCTCACCCGGCGCGCCAGTCGTCCTGCTGGCCGATTTATCGACCCTGGTGGTCGAGACCACTGACCTCTCGGAAGTGGATGTGGCGCGAATCAAAGAAGGCGACCCAGTCAAAGTCACCTTCGATGCCCTGCCTGATGCAGTTGTAAATGGGAAAGTGAGCAAAATCGCCCTGAAAAACGCCGCCGGTTCTGGCGTGTACTACACAGTCACGGTGACACTCGACGAAACCCCGGCTGCGCTGCGCTGGGGCATGAGCGCCTTTGTAGAGATTAAATTGAGCAAGTAAACTCGTCTCGATACGCTTCGCTACTCGACAACCAGCGGCCCCACGACCGGCCCTACATCAGAAAGACATCCACCAACTCCCCGGCGTCGATTCCATTGGCGTCGGGGTGAATTTTTATCAAGCCGTCGGCAGCGGCCAGGGTGAAAATAAGATTCGATTTGCCAAAGATGGGTTCGGCCAGCCATCCTTCGACTTCGCTGTCGCTCCGCTCAGGATGCAGTCCCCCTTCTACTTTGCTGTCGCTCCGCTCCTGTCCTGCGTTTTTTTGCGGTGCAGGGCGGATTAATCGAACCGGCCACCAATCCTCGCGCCCGGCCTGGGAAGCCAGGTTGATGGTCAGTTGGGCGGGAATGCTGGCCCTGGGCTTATCGAGAGGCAGGCCAAGCAGCTTTTCTATCACAGGAACGACGAACAAATAGCCATTGACCAGTGCGCTGACCGGGTTGCCGGGCAAGCCAATCACCGCCTTGCCCCCGCCTGCGCCCCGGCGGGGGTTGCTATTACAAACCCCCAAAATGGTCGGCTTGCCGGGGCGGGTGTTGATGCCATGCACCAGCACGCCCGGCTGTCCCAGCGAGGCAATCACATCGGCGGTCATGTCGCGGGTGGATGCTGAGGAGCCTGCGGTGACAATCACCACGTCGCACTCGTCGAGGGCTTTTTGAGCAGCGGCTCGCAGTGCGGAAAAGCTATCAGGGATGATACCGTAGTAGACCGCCTCCCCACCCGAGCGGCGGACGAGCGCCGCCAGGGTGTGGGCGTTGATGTCGCGCACCTGGCCGGGAGCCGGAGCATCTTCAGCAGAAATAACTTCATCGCCGGAGGAGATGAGTCCCACTCGTACCATATTGGCTACACGTAATGTTGTGATTCCGAGCGCCATCAGGCCGCCGATTTCTGCCGGGCGGAGCAGGGTTCCGCGTCGAATGACGACCTGCCCGGCTGCGATATCCTCTCCTACCCGAATCAGATTCTCGCCATCGGCAACGGCGCGCAAGATTTCGATTTCGCCGCCCGCCACCTGGGTAGTTTCAAGCATCACAACGGCATCTGCGCCTTCGGGCAACATTCCGCCGGTATGGATGAGGGCGCATTCACCAGTGCGAAGCCCGAATGCCGAGGCCGCGCCCATCGGGACTTCGCCCGCCAGTTTCAGGTAGGCGGGCAGGGTTTCAGAAGCGCCAAAGGTATCACGGGCTTTGACAGCGTAGCCATCGACCGTTGAGCGGGGAAATTCGGGGAGCGAATGCGGGGCGAGAACGTCTTCGGCGGTGACCCTGCCAAGGGCAGTAGATGTTTCGATAACGGTAGACAGCCGCAGCGGGGCCAGTTCCAAAAGCAATTTCTCGCGGGCAGAATCGGGCGGGAGCAGGGTCAGGAATTCGGGCATAGTCAGAGTCCAATGAACTAACTTATCGTCCCAAAGGCTTTTTTAAGGCCATAAGCGGTATCACCAACAACCTTCGGGACGCTTGATTTAACGCAGCCAGAAGGTGATGGTGATGAGGTAGGCGGTGAGGCCAAAGACGATGGTGGCGGCGATGTTGAGGGCGTTCCAGACCGGTTTCGCGCCGTCGGCGATGTTACGCAGCATGAGCATCTGCCAGGCGGCAATGGGCAGGGTCAGCAGGGAGGGCCACGTTAAAGCGAATGGAATGCCCAGGAAGGGTAGGACAGCCAGAAATAAATAGACGCTGATGAGCAAGCCGTTGTGCACCTGTACGGCGCGCTGCCAGGCCTGTCCCGGGGCGCGAGGAGGGATGAGCCGCATGAGCAGGACGCGGCGCCTGTATTTGAGATGGTCGGGATATTGCTCGAAGGAGGTCGCCAGTTGCCAGGCCAGCGCCAGCAGGAAGAGCGGGAAGGTAAAACTGGTCAAGAAGGGGTGCAGGTTGGGGAAGACCATCAGGAAGGAGATGGCCGGGGTCAGAACGGCCAACAGGAAGGCCATGATGATTTCCCCGATGCCACGCTCTACCAGGCGCACGGGTGGGACGGCCAGGGAGAGACAAAGTAACAGGTACAAGACGAAGAGCAAAGCGTCATTCACTGGCAGGTGGCCTTGCAAATACAGCAGGAACGCAAGCAATGCAGCGACGGCAATGAAGGCGACACTGATTATCAGCACAAGGGGACGCAAGGCTTCACGCTGCTGGCGGGTTTCGCCAGGAAAAATAGGCTCATTGGGTGGACGGAAGTATTCGATGAGCAGGTTGGAGGCGGCCAGGAGCAATAATAGCGACAGACCGCCCGCAATTTGGAGCAGCGGTTGCAGCAAACCGCCCAGGTAGCGGGCGATGCCGAGACCGAGGCCGTAGGTCAACAGGGCAAGCAGGAGGTGGATGGGGCGGGTAAGGCGCAGGAGAGTGTTGAAGGATGGCATATTTTTGATTTATCAGGATTCGAGCAGTTTGCGCAAGTCGCGCAGGTGAATCTGGTTATGGCGGTAGACCATTTTGACCATTTCGGCCAGGGTAGTCAGGCCGAGGAAGGGGTGGCGTCCCTGTTTTTGGAGGTCTTCTTCGGTCAAGGAGGCGACAAGCGCGGCCATTTCAGCGCGAACTGCCCGAAATCCTTCGAGCAATTCGGCAGGGGATAATTCCCTGGTCTTTTCCTGCTGGCTGGCGTTATAGCGGTCAATGTCGAAATCTTCCGCAGCCCCAGGGCCGCCATCACGAATGTTGGCAAACAGTTTCAAGAAGCCTTTTTCGGCCATCACGAAATGCGCCAAAACGTTGCGGAGTGTCCATTGCTCGCCTTCGGTATAAACCAGGATTTTCCATTGTTCGGGAGCGAGGGCATCGAAGAAAGCGGCAATCTTTTGGCCTTCGGTTGTGAGTCGTTCAGTCAAAAATTCAGGGGTGTCAGGCATGGGTATCTCCAATAAAGAACATCCCGAAGGTTATCGGTTATATCACAGATTGCGTTGAAAAAGCCTTCGGGACGGTTTACAGCAGCGAGTAGCCGCCATCGACGGCAATGGATTGACCGGTAATATATTCGTTATCGAGCAAAAATTCAAGGGAGCGGGTGATTTCCTCGATATAGGCAGCGCGCTGGAGAGGCAGGCGCGAAACCAGGCGGCTCCACTCTTCGGGCGGGATGTCATCGGAGGGCAGCACCAGTCCAGGCGCAATGGCGTTGACCCGCACCCTGGGCGCAAAGGCGCGTGCCATGATTTTGGTGAGCGATTCCAACCCGGCTTTGCTGACAGTATAAGCCGCGAAGCGCGTCCAGGCCTGTCCGGCGGCGACGTCGCTGACATTGACGATGAGTCCACCGGTTTCCATGCGCTGGTAGGCCCTTTGGGCGCACAGGAAGGGCGCGCGCAGGTTCAGGTCGAGAATCCCATCCCAGTCGGCTACGCTCATCGAGCGGGCATCACTGGCGCGCATCAGGGCCGCCGAGTTGACCAGCGCGCGCAGGCCAGACAGGTTATTGGCCGGGTCGCCGAGCAAGGCATCAAGCGCAGCAAACAGCGCTTCGACCTGGGCGGCATCCGTCAGGTTGGCGCGGACGGGGAAGGCCGGTACGCCCAGGGCGCGGAGTTCGAGGGCCGTCTGTTCGGCGCGAAACTCCGAGGCATGATAATGCAGCAGGATGGCGTACCCGCGCCGGGCGAGGCTTTTGGCGAAGGCGCGTCCCAGGCGGTGGGCGGCGCCGGTTACCAGCGCGAGGGGGAATTTGCTATCCATACCTTGCTTGTCGTCCTGCATCGCTAACTCCTTACAATAACCTGTCGCCGCCATCAACCGAGTCAGTGCGGTAGTGACAGCCCCGGCTCTGGCGATTGTGACGGGCTGCCTGGGCCACAATCAACGCTGTTTCGACAGCATTCCGCAGGCCAATCAATCCATCACTGAGTTTGGTCTTGCGGTAAAACGTTTCGATTTCGTTTTGCAGGTGGCGCAGCTCGCGGATGGCGCGCGAAATGCGGTCGCCGGAGCGAATCAGGCCGACATAGTGCCACATAATGTTTTGGATGGTTTGCATGTCACCCTGAATCAAGGTCGGATCGGAGGCCTGGGTCAGGTTGGATTCATCCCAGGGTGGCACGGAGTTCGGTTCGGGACAAGACAAATGCCCAACCTGCTCCATAATTCGTTCGGCAGCGCGCTCGCCAAAGACCAGGCCATCCAACAGGGAGGTGCTGGCGAGCCGATTCGCGCCATGTACCCCGTTACAGGCCACTTCGCCAACCGCATACAGGTTTTGGATACTCGTCTGTCCCCAGGTATCCACCGCCACCCCGCCACAGGAATAGTGCGCCGCAGGGACAACGGGGATCGGCTCGCGGGTGATGTCAATCCCGACCTTCAGGCAGGCCGCGTAAATGTTCGGGAAGCGCTCTCGCAGTTGGTCGGCGGGCATGTAGCTGCCAATGTCGAGCAAAACGTGCGAGTATCCATGCGCTTCCATTTCACTGTGAATGGCGCGGGCAACCACATCGCGTGGGGCAAGTTCCTTCCAGAGCGGGTCATATTTTTCCATGAACGGCTGCCCCGCCGGGGTAAGCAGGATGCCGCCTTCGCCGCGCACCGCCTCGCTTATCAGGAAGCCTTCCGCGCCGGGGGTTGCCAGCGCAGTCGGATGAAACTGAATGTATTCAGCGTTGATGATGCGCGCCCCAGCGCGGTGCGCCATCGCCAGCCCATCGCCGCGCGCGCCGGGCGGATTGGTGGTGTTGCGGTAGATGCGTCCCAACCCACCGGTTGCCAGAATCGTCGCTCTCGACAGGGTGCGGTGAATGGCCTTGCCGTTGCGGTCAAACACGTAAGCGCCATAACAGGCCACCGGGCTATAGGTATCGAGCGGGTTGCGCGAATGGTGGGGGTAAGTAATTAAATCGACAGCGGTGGCGTTGGTCAGCAGCTCGATGTTGGGCTGGCGGCTCACGGCGGCCAGCAAGCTTTCGACAATGCTGCGACCCGTGCCATCACCGACATGCAGGATGCGGCGGCGGGAATGGGCTGCTTCCTGTCCAAAAGCCAGTTCGCCGCTGGGGTGGCAGTCGAAGCGGATGCCTGCTTCCGAGAAAAGGAGATTTTCCAGCCTGGGCGGGCCTTCTTCGGCCAGGATATTGGCCGCTGCGGGCAGCGACGCCCCGGCCCCGGCGGCCAGGATGTCTTGTACCAACAAATCTGCGCTGTCATCTGGCCCGCGATGGATAATACCGCCCTGGGCATAATTTGAGTTCGATTCGCGCGCGTCTGGCTCGCGGGTAATCAGGATAATATGGCGCGCCAGGTCTTTCGACAGCCTGAGCGCCGCAGCGGCCCCGGCAATACCGGAGCCAATGATGAGTACGTCGGTGGTTTTCATGAGGGTTCGTTATGCGAGTATCGAATGAGCAAGTATCGTCCTATCCAATTTTTATCATCCGCTCCACCGCCTGGAAGGCCCTCACCCGGATATCTTCGGGGACTTCGATGACCTGGCGGTTGTGCAGCAGGGAATCGCGCACGTTTTCCATCGTTATCATGTTCATGTGCGGACAGCGCACCATGCACAGGCGCAGCAGGTCTTTATCAGGATTGGCAGCGGCGATGTTGTCGCCCATCGAACACTCGGTCAGCACCAGGAAGTGCGGCGCATTGCTCTGCTGGACGAATTTAATCATGGCGTTGGTGCTGCCGGAATAATCCGATGCTTCTACAACATCCGGCGGGCATTCGGGATGGGTCAAGACGACCACATCGGGAAATTGTTCCCGCACCGCGCGGATGTCTTCGACGGTGAATTTCTCGTGAACTTCGCATTTGCCATGCCAGCCAATCAACTGGACATCGAGCAGCGAATCCGTCTTTTGAGTAAACGATGGAAAAATAATGTGTTTGCCCGTCTCCCTGGCGACGTTGCTTGCCAGGTACTGGTCGGGCAGGAATATCACCGTATCGGACTTGAGCGATTCGACGACCGCAATCGCATTGCCCGAGGTACAGCAGATGTCGCTCTCGGCCTTCACATCGGCGTATGTGTTGACATAGGTGACGACCGGCACGCCGGGATATTTGCGTTTCAGGGCGCGCACATCCTCGGCGGTGATGGATTCGGCCAACGAGCAGCCCGCCTTTTCAGCCGGCAGCAGCACGGTTTTCGTCGGACTCAGGATTTTGGCCGTCTCAGCCATGAATTTGACGCCACAAAAGACAATCACGTCTTTCTCCGTCGAGGCGGCTTTTCGGCTCAAGTCCAGCGAGTCGCCGCGGAAATCGGGAATCGCGTGAAACAGCACCGGCTCCATGTAATTGTGGCCGAGGATAACGGCGTTGCGTTCTTTTTTCAGCTGGTTAATCTCGACAGCGATTTCGGCTTTGTAATACAGCTCAAAATCGGGGACAAGTTTTCCCAGGCTGACTTTCATTTCTTCGTAGAGTGCTAGTGCTTCAGGATTCATCTTTCTCCTTTACCAGTATCAAGGCGGGATTACCCGACTCTACCGAACAAAATCCAACGAGACATCGAAAACCTTTGCCGAGTGCGTCAAGGCTCCAACGGAGATGTAATCGACGCCGGTTTCGGCAATGTCGCGTACGGTGGCGAGTGAGACATTGCCGCTGGCTTCCAGTTTGGCGCGCCCGACAACAAACTCGACCGCCTCGCGCATCATCTCCAGGGACATATTATCAAGCAGGATGCGCTCCACGCCCAGCGAGAGAGCTTCGCGGACATGGTCCAGGGTGCGGGCTTCGACCTCGATTTCCAGCCCGGCATGGGCGGCGCGGGCGCGTTGGACCGCTTCGGTGATCGAACTGGCAAAGTCGATGTGATTGTCCTTGATCAGAATCATGTCGTACAGGCCAATGCGGTGGTTTTGCCCGCCGCCGCGCCGGACGGCCAGCTTATCCAACATGCGCAAACCAGGGGCCGTTTTGCGGGTATCGAGGATAACGGCTTTCGTCCCGGCGACGGCATCCACGAACTGGCGCGTGAGGGTGGCGATTCCGCTCATGCGCCCCAGGAAGTTGAGCGCGGTGCGTTCGGCAGTTAACAGGCGGCGGGCCGGGCCGGTAAGCGTGGCAACGATTTGACGGTTTTCGACCCTATCGCCTTCCTGAACCGTTTGGCGGAAGTCTATCCTGTCGTCCAAAGTCTGGCAGACCTGGGCGGCCACATCCAAACCAGCGATAACGCCATTTTGCTTGGCGATGATTTGCCCGGTCATGTACGCTCCAGCTGGGAGAATGCCGTCGCTGGTGGCATCACCAGGACCGATATCTTCGGCCAACGCGCGCCGAATTGCATCGAGAATATCAGGGTGCAGGGGTAGCACAAGCCTCCTTTGGGCAACAAAACAAATGTGGACGCATTATACCCACTAATCCTTCCAAACCTCTGCGCCGCATGTTCGAGAGAGTGGCCCGACCGGACAGTAAACATTTCGTTAATCGGGCGAATCAGCACAAATCCGGCCAGACAAATTGAGATAAGGCGGTCAAGGTAGGACTCCGATACGAGAAAAGGGGAACTGGGGCAATTTTCCGCCCAATAGCACCA
>Ga0116204_1001086_pt1 | contig 15288 bp, 16 predicted proteins | sample LakKivwa52mmetaG_FD_94481 | JGI IMG/M metagenome (GOLD analysis project Ga0116204, IMG submission 94481) | Anoxic lake water microbial communities from Lake Kivu, Rwanda to study Microbial Dark Matter (Phase II) - Lake Kivu water 52m metaG | ecosystem: Environmental > Aquatic > Freshwater > Lake...
CGGCCCGCGTCTCGCGCGCGGCGTGCGTCGCACCACGCGTGCGGATCAGGTGCGCAGAATCTTCAGCGTGTCGTAGCGATTGCCGAGCACCTTCGCGGAGCAGCCCTTGCCTGGCGCACTCAGCCAACGATCCATCAGTGTCGCGTACACGCTGCGGAAGTCCGTGGTGAATCGCAGATCGCCGTCATCGAGATTGGTGAGCGACGGATGCGTTCCATGAACGCCCGCCTGCACCTGCGTGCCGATCAGGAACATTGGTGCCGCCGTGCCATGATCCGTTCCGCCCGAAGCATTCTGGGCGACACGACGACCGAACTCGCTGAAGACCATCGTCATCACGCGATCCTCGTTGCCCTGCGCTTTCATGTCATTCTGGAACGCACGCAGCGCTTCGCCCACTTCGCGCATCAGGTTGCCATGCGTTCCCGCCTGCCCACCGTGCGTGTCGAAGCCATTGATGGACGCGTAGTACACGCGCGTCTTCATGCCATCGCGGATCATGGCCCCGATCGACTGCATCTGCCCAGCGAGCTTCGTGCCGGGATAGGTCACCAGCGGAGCCTTCGCAATCGCCGCGCGCACGCGGTCGCTCGACAGTTGCGCATCGAGCGCGGTGCGCATCAGGAACGCAGCCTGCGACCCTGGGTCGATGCCATCGAGCGGCCCAGCGCGATTCGCGGCGTCGTAGCTCGCCGTCAAACCACCCGGCAGCTCCTTGCCGCTCCACTGATACAGACGAGCGTTCTCGAACGAAACAGGATTTGCCTTCGCCCCCATCATCGCCAGAGGCGCGCTGCGACCGATCGCCACCTCGGCGTCCGCCGCGGGCGATCCGCTGCATGAGCAGTCGATGTAGCGGCCGATCCAGCCGTGATCGCGGCCGCCCGGCTTGCCCGTATGCCAAATGTCCATGGATGCGAAGTGCGACCTGTTCGGATTGGGGTAACCAACCCCTTGCACCACCGCGAGGCAACCGCGGTCAAGCAGATCGCGGAATCCCTCGAGGCGCGGATGCAGACCAAGGCCTTGCTTGTCGTCCAACTGCAGTGCGCCGTCCTTCGCGGTCGGTGAACCGATCGCAAGAGCAGGCCGAGCGCGGTGATAGGCATCGGCGCCATACGGCACGACCGTATTCAGTCCATCATTCCCGCCGCTGAGTTGCACAACAACAAGAATCCGATCCTCCGGTTCGCCGGGGCGGCTTGTCAGGCGCGGATCCGGCGAGAGCATCGCCATCGCAGACTGCTGGATGAACCAGGGCAGTGTCGACGTGAGCGACGCGAGCGTGACGCCCTGCTGCAGGAAGATGCGGCGCGAGAAGGGTGTGTGTTCCATACAACGACTCCTGATAGTGAAAATTCTGTGCGAACTCAACAGAGCTGATACTCGGGCAGTGCGGTGACGAGACAGAGCGCGCGAACAAGGCGACGCCCTTCGAGCGGACCACCGAGCGCATCGACCGCGCTGCGGAACTGCGTGCGGCGTTCGGGTGTTGCATCGCATGCGAGCACGAGGTCGAGCAGCGCGTCCGAGTCGCGCGATGCGTCGCCCGCCGTCGCGGAATCGAGCGCGGCACGGATCGGTGCGGGATCCCACGATCCAAGATCGGCACCACCGTCCGGACCCGCGCCCGTGATCAGATACACGAGCAGGTTCTGCCGAACAAAGAGCGTGGAGGTGTTGATCCAGAGTTGACCGCCGTCCCAGCCCTTCACGCTTGGCGGCATGAACAGACTCTGCCCCATGAGATCTGTCGCCGTGTTCACGGTGCCCATATTGCGCACGGGCACGCCCAGTTCGCGGGTCGCACCAACGACCAGCTGCACGGGCGACTTGATCATGCTGCCGCGATTGGCAGGGTCGTAGAAATGCCTGCTGAGAAGCAATGTCCGCAGGACTGGCTTGAGGTCGTACTGTCCCTCTCGCATCTTCTTCGCCAGTGCATCCACCACGCGCATCTCGTTGCGGCCTGGCATGCCGGGGGCATCGTTCACCAGCGCGCGGTACAGCTTGGCGCAGATGTACAGCGATGGCTCCTTGCGCGAGAGAATGATGCGCGCGAGGTCATCGCCGTTCCAGTTTCCAGTGCTTCCCAAAATCGTCTTTGGCCCATCGTCATGGCGGTTCGTTTCAAACGCGAAGGTGTCGTCATTGAAGGTGTAGCCAGTCAGCGCACGCGCGCCTTCCTTGATGTCATCCTCGGTGTAGCCATTGCCTTCACCGAGCACGAACAGTTCCATCAACTCGCGGGCAAGATTCTCGTTTGGTCGCCCCTTCCGACTCTCGTCATTATCGAGGTACTTCAGCATCGCAGGATCACGCAAGATGCGCATCACGATGTCCGCGAAGTTGCCTGTCGCATGCCGCCGCAGCATCTGGTTCTGCAGGAACATGTGGTAACTGTTCTCCACGCCGCGATATCCCGTGGCGAAGTGTCCGTGCCAGAAGAGCGTCATGCGCTCCTGCATCGGGCGTCCCGTCTCGATCATGCGCTGCAGCCACCACTGTTGGATCTCGCGAAGTTGTTCGCGGTCCTCACGGTCCTTCTCGTTTCGCATCTGCTGCAACTTCTGTTGAAGGGCCTCGTCCTGACCGCGGCGCGCTTGCTGGATCACCTCTCGCTCCTCGGCAGTCGGCGGGCGACGAATGTCCTTGTCGAAGGTCGAGTCGGGAATCTCCGCGGCAGGAGTGCGCTCGTAGTCGAGCAGCAGTTCCACCGCGTTGGCTGGCTTCATGGCTGCAAGCGCCTGCACCTGCTCGGGCGGACCGCCGAAGCCGGCACGCCGCAGCAGGTGGCGCGCCGCGGCGGCATTCCAATCGGATGGGCGGATCGGCTCGAGGCTGAAGTCAGTCATGTCGCTGGAAGACCTTTCGTTCCATACTTGTCCTTCGTTGCCATCCAGAGGACAGCGACTGCAAAGATTGGTCCCCAAAGGAACCCAGTCCGACCGCCGATGAATGCCTGCGCGTAGAAGGGGGAAGCGACGACGATGAACGCGATCAGCACTCGAGGGTGCACTCGGCCACGCAGCAGCAGCGCAAAGGGGAAGACCAGCCCGTAGAAACCCAGGAGTGCCAGATAGATCCACTCCCCGATGTTTCCGCTGCTGTCGGGGGCCAGCTGCACGGCCCAGCCAAGGGCAAGACCGCTCAGCGCAGCCCAGCCAGCGGACAGAGGCGTCAACAGTGCCGGGCGCGCGAGCCCATCGACAATTGGCGCGACGCCTTCGCGCGCATGGGCGCCGATGGTGAACGCCAACTGAATGGACCACAATGCCAGCAGTGCGCCGTCACGCACTGGTCCGCGCAGCGCGTCTGACCACCAAAGTGCGATGCCTAGAAGCGTGAACGCAAACGCCGCGCCAAACACCGCGAACGAAAGGCGCGAGCCACTGCGCAGACGCGCGCGGTGGAATGTCAGATCGAGAAATGGGCACGCGAGGAATCCGAGCGCAACGGCGGGCGCGAGCGCGATCACATCCCCTGTGGGAAGCGAACCGTTCGCCTGCTCCTGCGGAAGCGTGAGGCCACGCAGATGCGCAGCGATCGCAGTGACCGTCGCGATGGCGACCACCACCGACATCCACAGCCACGCGCGTTCGCGAAACAGCCTTGCGCATGAAAGCCCAGCGATCACGACGGCGAACCCACTGATGGACGGCAGCATCCACCCCGCGAAAAACGCCTGATAGACGATCGTCACCAGCGAGAACCACCCGCACATCGGCAGCAGCCGCTCACGAAGCGCACGCACGCGTTCGGTCGACTGCAGCAACCCGAAGCCTGCGCAGCCCACAACATTCGGCACGAAGAAAATCCAGAAGCCGGCCCATCCATATCGCTCCAGCATCACAAAGGGCAGGAACATCCCGATGCACCAGGTCCAACTGGCGGAACAGAAGAGTCCCCAGCCGACGGCGGTCGCGAGTGGGGATCGCTCACTCATCGCGGTGAATACTCGGAGGACCCTGACCCGCCTTCTTTTCCCACACGCCATCACCTGCGCGCTCGTACTTGGTGAAGCCAAGGCGGTCGAGATTCTTGTTGGACAGTCGCGATGCATCGCTGCCGAACTGCATCTGGCTTGCGACTGGAACGCGACGAACCGGTCGACCGTCCTCCGGGTGTTGGGTCAACACGGCCTCGGACATCGGCTGAAAGACTTCAAACGCTTCGCCGTCGCTTCCGTCAGGGTTCACGACGCAGTAGAGGTAGGTCGGCATCGGACGATTCCAGTGTAGAACGCGCCTCGTCGAGCATCGACAGCGCCTTCGCAATGTCCGCGTCGCGGCAGCGTCCCGACTCGCGTTCAATGGCCAAATGCACAGGCTGCCCACGCCAGCGCAGCGGCGCAACAACACGCAGGAATTCCGCCCACGGAACGACGCCCTCGCCCACGGGAACATCGCGCCCCCATGTGCCGACCTGCTCCGTCGGCTGCGCATCCTTGATGTGCACTTGGCGAATCCATGGGGCGAGCGCCTTCGCAGACTCCAGCGGATCGCCCATGCCGTAGAGCACCATGTTCGCGGGGTCGAAGTTGACGCCCAGATCATGTGGTGCGAGTGCTTCGAGCGCTGCGATCAGCGTGGATGCGCTCTCCTGGCCCGTCTCCAAAGCGCAAGCGACTCCGTGGCGCGCGAACGCATCCGCAATCAGCCCGATCCGTTCGAGCATCGTGCGCCGCAGAGGATTTGCAGCATCGTGGGGCAAGAACCCGCCGTGGAATGTCACGAGTGAGATGCCGTGCCGCTGCGCCAACGCCGCCACTTGCAGTGCGCGGTCGAGATTCGCACACCAGTGCGCATCGCTGCGGACGCCGCCTGTCGCGGCAATCGACTCGAGGGTCGTGTAATCCTCGCCAGACATGGCAAGCATGCCGCTGACGACCTCAATGCCCTCTCCGCGAAGCACCTCGATGCCTCCCTGCCACAGTGGATCGGCGGCGCACGGCACGAGTGAGAGTTGAACGCGCCTGACCCCGAGCGCATGCAGTCGCTCCACCAGTGCCTGGGGCGATTCCGGGCGTAAACTCCAGGAACAGACGGCGATTCTCGGGTGAGGCTGCATGGGTTGCCGATGCTATGATTTCGGATTCGGAATCACCGCCAAACCGCCCCCAATGACCACGCTGAACACAGAGCCCGTTCCCATGTCTCTCGCCGACAAAGCGGAGGCGTTCATCTCGAGGCTCTCGACGCGCAACAACTTCTGGCACCGCGTCTGCTCGCTCATCTGGCTGCCGTATGCGTTCCGTTCGGGCATCACGATGAAGGACATCGGCAAGGATCGGTTTGTGGCGATTCTGCCGTTCCGCCGCATCAACCGAAACTGGTACAACGCGATGGCGGGGGCTGCGCTGCTGGCCAACAGCGAAGTCGCCGGCGGCATGTATCTGTTTTCTCGCTGCGGGGGCGATTACATCGTTGTGTGCAAGAAACTCAGCTACCGCTTCCTGCGCCCGTGCATCGGTCCCGCGGTCTACAACGTGACCTGCGAAGAGGATGTCGCCGCAAAGCTCGCAGCAGGAGGCGAGTTCAATGTGGATATTCGTCTTGAGATCGTGCAGCAGGTCCCCACGGTGCGTGGCCGCACGGTCCGCCCGGAGAAACGCGTGGGTCGCTGCGACGCCACCTTCCACTGCGCGCCGAAGTCGATGATTCGCGCGCGCCGGCAGAACGCCGACTGATCTGCGCGGAGATGTCCGCTGCCTCCCCCAAGTCTTGGAAGACGCCGCACGATGAGGTCGTGCACCTTCGTGATCTTCTCGAACGCGCCAATACCGCGTACTACTGCGATGCCGATCCGTTCATGGCAGACAGCGAGTACGACGGTCTCCTGCAGCGTCTGGCGGATCTCGAGGCGGCACATCCGGAACTCGCCGATGCAACGAGTCCGACAAAACGCGTTGGCGGTGCGGCGATCGATGGTTTCACTTCGGTTCGGCATGCCCGCCCGATGCAGTCCATCGACAACACATATGACCTCGATGGACTGCGTGCGTGGGCTGCGCGGTGTGAGAAGTCGCTCGGGCGTTCGTCCCCGCTCGTTGCAGATCCGAAGGTGGACGGTGTGGCGATCAGTTTGCGCTACGAGAACGGTGTGCTCGTGCAGGCTGCCACGCGCGGGGATGGTTCCGTTGGCGATGATGTCACGAGCAACATTCGCGCAGTGCGCGCCGTACCGCTGCGCCTGTGCACCACAGCGCGGGGTTCGGCCGCGCGGTCCACTGTGCCCAAGGTGCCCGAAGTACTGGAAGTTCGCGGCGAGATCTACATGCCGCTCGCGGAGTTTGCGCGGATCAATGCGGAGCGCGCTGCACGGAACGAACCGGAACTTGCAAACGCGCGCAACGCGACCGCGGGCACGCTGAAGAGCCTCGACCCTGCCGTGACTGCGGCGCGGCGGCTCTCCTTCGTCGCGCATGGCCGCGGTGAGCAGCGGGGCGGGGAGGCGTTCACCAGTTTCAGCGCGTTCATCGCAGCACTCCGCGCGTGGGGCGTTCCGACCAACCGTGAGAGCCGCGCGTGCACGGGCCTCCAGGATGCGGAGGATGCGATCAACGCGTTTGAACGCCGCCGCGAAACGCTCCCGTATGCCGTCGATGGCATGGTGGTGCGCGTGGATTCATTCGCCGATCAGGAGGCGCTCGGATCGACGGAGAAGTGCCCGCGCTGGATCATCGCGTTCAAGTATCAGGCGGAGCGTGCCACCACACGCCTCCTTCGAGTGGACTGGCAGGTCGGCAAGGGCGGCACGATCACCCCGCGCGCGGCGATGGAACCGGTCTGGATCGCTGGTTCCACGGTACGCCACGCCACGCTGCACAACATCGAAGAAATCACTCGCAAGGACATTCGCATGGGCGATCTTGTGGAGGTGGAGAAGGCGGGCGAGGTGATTCCGCAGGTCATCGCGCCCGTGGTTTCCGCGCGAACGGGCAGCGAGCGCCCGATTCAGGCACCCACGCACTGTCCCTCGTGCGGCAGCATGGTGGAGCGCGAAGGGCCGAAGGTCTTCTGCGTGAACCCTGCATGTCCCGCGCAGTTTCGTGAGCGAGTGAAATGGTTCGTCGCGCGGGATCAGATGGCGATCGATGGTCTCGGCGAACGACTCATCGACCAGCTCATCGATGCGGGAATCGTGCGCGGGTTCGCGGATCTCTTTCGTCTCGACGCATCCGCCGTTGCGGCGCTCACCTCGGAAGCGCAGTTGGCAAGCGGCAAGACATCGCAGCGGAAGGTTGGCGACAAGACTGCGCGTGCGATCGTGGCGATGGCGGAAGAGGCGAAAGGGCGCGGCCTCGCGCGATTGCTCGGTTCGATGGGTATTCGACTTCTGGGAACGACCGCCGCGAAAACGCTTGCACGCGCGTACCCCGATCTCGCGGCGCTTCAGGCAGCAAGCGCGGCGGACCTTGAGGCGCTCCCCGATATTGGCGAGCGCACCGCTGAGATCTTCGTGCAGAGTTTCAACTCGCCCTTGTTGCGCGCGGCATTCGACGATCTTGCGGCGGCCGGCGTGGATCTCACAAGCAGGGAGTTTGCCTCGGCTGAGGCGGGAGCCGATGGAAGCGCGGGCGGCGGATCACTGCGGGGCAAGACGGTCGTTCTCACTGGAACGCTCGTCGGTCACGATCGTCGAACGCTCACCGAAACGCTGGAGGCGCGTGGCGCCAAGGTGACAGGCAGCGTGTCGCGCAAGACGGATGTGCTGATCGCTGGCAACGAGGCGGGGTCGAAACTCGACAAGGCACGAGAGCTTGGCGTGGAAGTGTGGGACGAAGCGCGTCTCGACCGAGAACTTGCCGAGTAGTTCCGCAGGATCGGGCGATCGATCGGAATCGCGGAACAATCGCACAGACCGTGGATCACACACCAGATGCTGACGTGGATGCCGCCCCTGGGAGCGCCGGTAACGCGTCTTGTGGCGCCGATTGCGGCACGACCTGCCGCAACTCGGCCGCGGGTTGATTTGCACCCTCTGCGCCGCGCAGCACCATGCGCGCCTCCTGCTCGCTCGCCGCTGCGCGTGCGTTCACCGTTCCATCGTTGCTCATGGAGCCGATCCACCAACCGGTCGAACCATCGCGCTCAGCGTGTGCGGCGATCAACATGCCGCCGGCGTGCACCAACGGTCCGTGCACTTCACGCCAAATACCTTCGATGCCGAGCGTCTGCTCAGCAACATCGCCGCGCGCATCGCTGCACAGGAGCCGCCAACGCACGGGCGCGGCGCGATTGCCATTGCCCGTGACCTGCATATTCCACGCCTGCTGTCGCCACTGAAAACTCGGCAGATTCACGACCTGCGAGCCTGGGAAAATCGATCCGCCGATCAGCCAAGCGAAGACGCCCGCAAGCACCACGAAGATCACAGTGCGGATCGCAAGACTGCGAAGCCCAAGAAGGAGTTGCAGGAAGGCTGCCACGCGGGTCCCATGCTACGCAGGTGCTTCAAAGGGGATGCGAGGTTTCTCCTGCACTCGCTTCAGCGCGGAATCCATCCCTGCAGCAGGGCGATTCCGACGAGCACGGCAAGCGCGATCCGCCACCAGCCAAACAAGGCGAAGCCGCCCCGCCCGAGAAAACCCACAAGCCATCGAACACTGAGGACCGCACTGATGAACGCGGCAACGAGCCCAACTCCGACTGGCACCCAACCGCCGAGCAGCTCGATCGATCCGCCGCCAGACAACATCTTCGACCCTTTGTAGACGCACGCGCCGCCGAGCGTCGGCAGGGCAAGGAGAAACGAGTATCGCGCGGCCTCGCGGGGATGCATGCCGCAGGCGAGCGCCGCAACGATGGTGACCATCGACCGTGAGGTGCCTGGCACCATCGCAATACATTGGACGAAGCCGATCGCGACTGCAGCGAGAGCCGAGAGGGATGCGCCCGTGGGTCTGGCGTCGGCTTCGGATGCTGGCTCCGCCGCGCGTCGGCGCACAGTCGGTGCGATAAGCAGCATCGCCGCGCCACCCACGGCAAGCGCACACATCACGGGCATGCTGCCAAAGAGCAGTTGCTCGATTCGCTCGTCAAAGAGTTTGCCGATCACGGCCGCCGGCAGAAATGAGAGCAGCAGGTTGCGGGCAAGGCGCAGGTCGGCTTCCATCGACAGGAGAGGCAGCCGACCAACGCCGCCGATCCAAGCCACGATGGCGCGCAGCATGCGCAGCACATCAACTCTGTAGAGGCCGAGCACCGCCAGAACCGCTGCGCCCTGTACCACGATGTTGAATTGATCGATGGCGCTGCGGTCGGCTTCGGTCTCGGCCAGTCCAAGCGCGCGTGAAAGCAGAATCAAATGCCCCGTAGAACTCACAGGCAGATACTCGGTGATCCCTTCGACAACACCGAGAAGAATGGCCTGCAGCAGAGTCAGTGTGAACTCCCTTGTGGCATGCGCAGCCACGGTAGCAGAGCACGCACATCGCGCCCCGCAGATTCGATGCCGCTTGCGTGCACTTCGCGGCGCAGTGCGGAAGTCTTCGGCCATCCCGCCGCCGTTTCCAACGCAAGCCTCTTTGCGAATGATCCGTCCTGTACTGATCCAAGCATTGCCTTGAGCCGTTCACGAAGCGCGTCGTCCACGATGCGTGGCGCCGCGTCCACGGCACCGAACCGAGCCGTCGGCGAGATTGCGCCGAGCATGCCATCGAGTCCGTGGTCACAGACAAGATCCGCGATCTGTTTCACTTCGTGCGCACACTCCATGTATGCGACGAGCGGGGGATAGCCGGCCTCCACGAGGGTTTCGTACGCGGCACGAATGAGCCCCATCAGACCGCCGCACAGCACCGCTTGCTCGCCGAAGAGATCGGTCTCCGCCTCGGCAGCGAACGTTGTTCGTACGACTCCAGCTCGCGTGCAACCAATGGCATCCGCCCAGCCGATCGCCAGGAGTTCCGCAGCGGCTGCGTTCGTCGATTCTGCCGCTGCAAACAGAGCTGGAATACCCATGCCGTCGAGGTACCGCTGACGAAGCGCTGTGCCTGGGCCCTTCGGTGCGAGCAGCACGGCGCCGCGGTCTTTGGGCAGCGACACAAACCCGAAATGCACTGAGAAACCGTGCAGGAAACCGATGGTCGCGCTCGGACGCATCGAGTCAAGAAGCGGGGGAATCAACTTGGCGTGGAGGGTGTCGGGCAGGGCAACTATCACCAAGTCCGCCTCGGAAGCAGCACTGGGGGCGCTCAGTGGGAAAAACCCGTCCTCTTTGGCATGTGCAAAGCCGCGCGAATCAGCCTGTGAACCGATCCGTACAGAAACCCCAGAATCCCGCAGATTGAGAGAGTGGGCACGCCCCTGGTTTCCATAACCAATGACCGCAACCGTCTTCTTTGCAAAGGCTTGCCGTGCAGCGCTGACTTCGCCTTCGCTCACGAGATCAGATTTTGTCACAAAGGCAGGCTAACAAAAGAACATTCTGACTTGCATGTTCGTAAATAAAATGCACATTGTGGTGTGGCGTTAAATTGCGCCAAAATTGTTTAGTGTTTGTTCCCCTGATGGACGATAACCATGGTCATGATGCCCCAAAGTGCAGCCGATCGGAGAGCAGCCGATCGATTCTCGCCATCGGTGGGCTACAGCCGTGTTGTTGTTTCGGTGGACAAGCCTGACCGATCGCATGGTGAGTTCGAAGGGCACGCCTACGACGTGTCCGTGAATGGACTTCGCTTCGAACTTGATGAGCCGCTTGAGGAGGGCACCCCAATCGAAGTCGAACTTCACCTGCCGGGCATGCTTCAGTCGATCCGATCGACGGGGCGTGTGGTGCGTGTTCTCGATGAGTTCGATGATGCGGGTCCGCGGCGGATGGCGCTCACCTTTCGTTCATTCTCCTCTCCGCTCGACGCATCTCGGCTCACGAAGCATCTCGCGAGCGGATACTTCGGCCCGGAGAGCTGAAGAGCGAGGCAGTCTCCCGGCTGCGCGGAGAGCCTGATGCCGATAGGTTTGGAAGCCCAGTCGCAGATCGAGGCCATTCTTGGGCATCGTTTTTCCGACCCTGCGCTGATCGCATGCGCGCTCACGCACGCATCTTTCGCCACCGTGCGGACCGACAGCAACGAACGTCTCGAACTCCTTGGGGACAGCATCTTCGCCTTCGTTGTCTGTGAGCACCTCTTCGCGCGTTACCCAGAAGCAGATGAGGGAACGCTCACGAAGATCAAGTCGTACCTCGTGAGCAGAGCCAAGTGTGCGGAGTATTCCTCGCATCTGGGGCTTTCGCCGCTCATCGTGGTGGGGAAGGGATTTGCAGGAAGCGCTCTTCCCGTATCGATCGCGGGCAGTTGCTTCGAAGCTCTCATTGCTGCGCTCTACCTCGATGCGGGGCTTGATGCTGCGCGAGCATTCGTCCTGCGAACCGTGGAACCGCATGTCGATGTGGCGTATCGAACTGGTCACCAGATGAATTTCAAGAGCGTGCTGCAGCAGGTGGCGCAGGCGATGAGCGCGAGCGTTCCGGTGTACTGCGTCATTGATCAGCAAGGGCCTGATCACTCGAAAAACTTCGCAATTCGTGCGGAAATCGGCGGACGTGTGTTCGAGCCACAATGGGGGCTCACCAAGAAGAGCGCCGAACAGGCGGCTGCGCTTGCCGCGCTGCGGGAACTTGGGCTCGCCGAGGGTGAAGAGCCCGAAGTACGGATCTGCTTTGAACGCCTTGCACCCGCCGCTCAGGACAGCGCCGACACGAGCGCAGCGGACACTTCGGATGGCGGCGCATCGCCATCGACCGTCAAGTCGGCAAGCGACTCATAGCCTCCGCTGCGCGCGGCATCGAGCGTTGCAAGTTCTTGCTCGAGTGGCGCGGTGCTCAGCCGGGGTCGATCGCCCTCGACAGCGCGGAGGCGTTCAATCAATCTCGGCAGGGAGGTCCGGATCCAGACGATTCGCCAACCCTTCGCGCGTGCACGCTGCAGTTCGGCGCTGATGCGGAGATCGCTCGGTGCGCCACCGCCGACCGCCACGACCGCGCGCGCATCTTTGCGCGCAGAGATCTCCGCCAAGAGATCGCGTATCGCCTCTGACTCGAGTGTGCGCCACGCAGATTCACCCTGCGTCGCAAAGACATCGCGAACGGACCGCAGCCCTGATCGCCGCAGCGCATAGTCATCGAGATCATCAAATGTCCAACCCAACTCTTGCGCGAGCAGTGAACCGACGGTTGTCTTGCCCGCCCCCCGCATGCCAATGAGAACGATCCCCCGAAGCGGAGGTGTCATCGCTCAGCGCGGGTTGATGCGACGACCAACGCGGCGCTTGCGGTTCACGATCTTGCGACCTGCGCTGGTCTTCATGCGGGCTCGGAAGCCCACGGAGCGGACCTTCTTTCGGCGGCTGGTCTTGTGTGGGTAATGCATGGGGGCGAAGATAGTAGCGGATGATCCGTACGCGGCAAGCGGCAGCTTCAGGCAGGCTGATGACGAACCACGCGACCTTCGATGAGGAAGATCACGTCGTCGGCGACGTGCGCGGCGAGATCCGCGATGCGTTCAAAGCGCTGTCCGATGCTGAGAAACTCGATGGCCAGCCCGGCCGACCCAGGATTCTTGTCCATTTGATCGCGCGCCCACGCGAGCACGGTCTTGTGCAGTTCGTCGATCCGCTGATCGGAACGCCGCACTTGGCGGCAGAGTTGCGCATCCTCGTTCCCGAGCGCTGAGAGGACATCGCCGAGCATGGTGCGCGATCCGAACGAGAGGTCGACGAGCACGGGCGGCAGTTCCACCGCCTCCATCTGACTCAACTTGATGATGCGTTTCGCGATGCCGCGGGCGAGGTCGCCGATGCGTTCGAGTTCGCCACTGATGCGGATCACCGCGAGCACGAAACGCAAGTCCGTCGCCACGGGATGAGCCAACGCCAGCAACCGCATGCACTGCGCTTCAATCGCGACCTCCATTCGGTCGATCTCGTCATCGCCCTGACGCACGGACTGTGCAGATTCCAGGTCGGAATCCACCAGCGAGTCCACAACGGCGTTCACTCGCTGCTCCACAAGCGCACCCATGCTGAGCAGCGAGCGGCGCAGTTCCACGATCTCGTTCTGAAGATTGACTGCCATCGCGCCCTCCCGCGTCCCTAGCCGAATCGGCCAGAGACATAGTCCTCGGTTTGCTTCTGTGCTGGTGATGTAAACAGCAGGTCGGTCGCGCCATTCTCGACGAGCCTGCCCTCGAAGAAGAACGCGGTTGTGTCGGAGATGCGCGATGCTTGCTGCATGTTGTGCGTCACGATCACGATCGTGTAGTTCGTGCGCAACTGTCGGATGAGTGCTTCGATCGAAGCGGTGGAACGCGGATCGAGCGCTGAACATGGTTCGTCCATCAGGAGCACCTCGGGATCCACGGCGAGCGCACGCGCGATGCAGAGCCTTTGCTGCTGCCCGCCCGAGAGTCCGAGGGCCGGGCTGCCGAGGCGATCCTTGACCTCGTCCCACAGTGCAGCGGCTCGCAGTGCTTTCTCGACGAGTTCATCGAGATCCGCGCGCGCGAGGCGGTAATGCAGTCGCGCGCCGAACACCACGTTCTCCTTGATCGACTTCGGAAATGGGTTGGGCTTCTGGAACACCATGCCCACGCGCCGCCGCAGCGCAACGACATCCACCCCGCGCCCGAGCAAATCACTGCCGTGCAGTGTGAGCGTTCCATCCGCATGCGCGCCTGCGATCGAGTCGTTCATTCGATTCACCCAGCGCAGCAGCGTGCTCTTGCCACAGCCTGAAGGGCCGATGAAGGCACACACTTGCCGCTCGGGGATGTCAAGATCGATCGACTGCAGGACCTGATGTCCTCCGTACCACGCACTCAAGCGTCGCATTGAAATCGCCGCACGGTGCGTTGGAGCAGTGGCGTGCGCCGATGCAATCGCGCGGACGGCAACGGTCGACGCTGGCGTGCTGTCGGCATGCTCAGGCGGTGCGGAATCGGCGGGAAGCGTCATCGTGGTGCTTTCACTCGTCACAAGAATCAGGACTGAAGTGGTTTCTGGAACGACTGTCGAACAAAGATGGCAAGGGCATTGAAAGTCAACAGGACAGCGAGTTGAACGATGATCGCGGCGGCGGCGATTCGGTGGAACTCCTCCTGCGGGCGCCCAGACCAGTTGTAGATCTGCATCGGGAGAACGGTGAAGTCACTCATGAGGTTGGTGGGCGTCTGGAGAACCATCAAGAATCCGCCGATCACGAGCAACGGTGCCGCCTCGCCGAGCGCGCGACTGATGGAGAGTATCGCGCCCGTCATCATGGTTGGAAGTGCCGCGGGCAATGTGACGCGCCACGCCACTTGCCAGCGTGTGGATCCGAGCGCCTCCGCGGCCTGCCGCAGCGACTTCGGCACGGCGCGAAGTGCCTCCTGGCTTGCGGTGATCATGATCGGCAGCACCACGAGCGCCAAAGTGAGACCGCCCGCAAGCACACCAGATCCAAACGGAACTTGAATGAACCACAGGCTGTCGGGATCGCCCGGCGAGAGCATCCGCATCGCACTCCAATCGACGGAAAATGACAGCGGGGGTTCACCGGCTCGAAAGCCAAAGAAGCGCACGAATACCGCAAGCGCCAGCAGCCCGTAGACGATGCTCGGCACTCCTGCAAGATTCGAGATGTTGAGTTGGATGATGCTCTGCAATCTCGACCTCTTCGCATACTCCTCGAGATAGAGCGCCGTCCCGATGCCCATGGGGATGGCGACGAGAGCACAGATGGCGCAGACCCACACGGATCCAGCAAGCGGAGCAATGATTCCTGCGTTCGCCGCCTTCCGCGAGGCGAAGGATGTGAGGAACTTCCACGAGAGCGATCCTGTTCCTTCCACGGCGATCGACAGCAGCAAAGAGGCCAAGGCTGCGACCGCGATGAACGCAGCGATGGCGCACGCGATCAGCACGACATGGCTCATCCGCGTTCGTGCGGCAAGCGGCGCTTCGGGGCGAGTCATTCGTACACCTCGCGGTATCTGCGGAGGATGAGTGCGCCGATCCACGTCATGACAAAGGTGAAGACAAAGAGCGTGAACGCCACCGCGTAGCTCGACTGGTACTCAACGCCCCCCGCGGGCGCGTCGCCGAGGAACACCTGCACCATGTAGGCGGTCATCGTCTGCACCTGCGCCGCGGGATCGACCGTGAGTTGTGCGACACCGCCGCCTGCCGCGAGCGCGACGATCATTGTTTCGCCGATCGCGCGCGTGATCGCTAGGAGGAACGAGGCAACGATGCCGGAAAGCGCCGCGGGGATCACGACGCGAAGAATCGTTTCTGCCTTCGTCGA
>Ga0116204_1001088_pt1 | contig 15275 bp, 8 predicted proteins | sample LakKivwa52mmetaG_FD_94481 | JGI IMG/M metagenome (GOLD analysis project Ga0116204, IMG submission 94481) | Anoxic lake water microbial communities from Lake Kivu, Rwanda to study Microbial Dark Matter (Phase II) - Lake Kivu water 52m metaG | ecosystem: Environmental > Aquatic > Freshwater > Lake ...
AAATAGAGGTATCCCCACTTATGGTGTTGATTTATCCCTGAGTTTATTAAAGTCTTCCCCACAGAAAAATTTGCTAAGGGCGGATATGCGCTATTTACCCTTTCCACAACATTACTTCGATCTCCTGACCTCATTTTTTAGTTCGTTTGGATATTTTAAAACACCCGAAGAAGATGTAAAAACCCTACATCATTGGCTAAATATTCTAAAAAAAGGTGGTTTTCTGTTTTTGGATCTTGCCAATCCACTCTATATTCAGTCTCACTTACAAACCCATACTACTACCGAGTACTCCTGGGGAAGGGTTGATCAATTTCGCACTTATAATCACCCCTATGTATCGAAACAAATTAAAATATACAGGGCTGAGGGTAGGGTAGAGGAGTACGCTGAACAATTGCGTCTGTACTCCCTGGAAGCGATAACAGATATTTTAATTCAGTCCGGATGTACTGTTTTGCATGTTTTTGGAACAGAAAGGGGAGATGATTTTGTGCCTCAATTGTCCCCTCGAATTTCTCTAATAGCACAGGTAAATAATATCTGATGGAAAGATTTGTTGGATCATGGCCCTATCAAACACTGTCCCAAAGGGTGTGGTCTGATAAAAACCATCCTTTGCGACTTTATTCTCATATTCGTGAGCCTCTCGATAAAGCTGCGTTTTTGCACCGACAATCAGAATTGCTGCAGGCAGCCCATAATAGGACCTTTGCCTTGGAGTGGATTAAGCATGATATGGCTTCGGTATCCCTTACTCCTGCTCAAGAGGTAAATCTTAAAAAGTTAAATCACTCATCAACCAGCTTTATCCTGACTGGTCAACAACCCGGCTTGCTTGGAGGCCCGCTCTATACATTTCACAAGGCCCTCACAGCCATTTTTTTAGCAAAAAAGGCGGAAGAAAAATTTGGTGTTTCTTTAGTTCCCTTGTTTTGGATTGCCGATGATGATTCTGATTTTAAAGAGGTAAGCTTAGTTGAATTTTTTGATCTTTATCATAAACCAAGTGCTTGGAGACCTCAAGATATACATCATGTTTCCAACAAAACTTTGGCTGAAACACCTCTTGGGTCCGAAATAAAAAATATTTTATCGCACTTTCCCCATATAAATGATAGCTACCGCTTACTTCTTCATGAAGCTCTTGAAGAAAGGGTGGATTATGGGGTTTCCTTTTTGCGTATACTTCAGGGGATACTCGGAAAGATGGGCCTTTTATTTGTCAGGGGATCATCCCCTGTATACCGCAAAGCTGCACATACTGGTCTTAAAGATTTAATTAACCACTCCCGTGAAATAGAAAAATCTGAGAAATCAATCATCCACCACTTAAAGGCTTATCTGACTACTGAACCCATACCCTGGATCGAAGGTCAATCACATGTTTTTTATTTAGAGCAGGGTTTCCGACATCGCATTGTTCGGAATAAAAATCAAATTGGTTTTTATAATTCAAATTTTGTTTTTCAATCTCTTAATTTAGCATCCCTGCCTGAAGGCCACCTTTCGCATGATGTCCTATCTCGCTTGGTATGTACCGAAACCCTGCTGCCCATTTATGCGACCGTCCTGGGTCCGGGTGAATTTCAATACTTTTTACAAGTAGCTCCTTTGCTTAAAGTATTAGGCAGGGGTGTACCTCTGGTGCAAATGCGCGCAACAGTTTCCTACTTACCTCGTCAGCTTCTGGATGATTTACATAGACTGAGTTTTGATCCAGTTCAGGCTATTGAAGCCGGTAGAGAAAAAATTGAAGAGCGTGCGAGTGAGATAAATTGGCGCAGGTTCAAAATTTCCGAAGATCATTTGAATTCTTTGCATTTCCAATGGTTAAAACAAGTGGAACTCAGTTTACCCGCACATTACAAAAACTTTGATAATTCCCTAGAAAATTTGAAAAAATCCAGCCAAAATGTCTGGAAAAACTGGATCAGCAAACAAAAACGCCAAGCTTACCGAGATCAAATTTCGGAGCACCCTAAATGGCATGCCCGCTTAGCCTGGTTAGGGGCTGGTGCCTTTCAAGACAGGCATCTTAACCTATTTAGTTTACTCAATGGGTTAACGACAAAAAATTTTGATGATTTTGTCCATGCGGTTAACTGGTTAGAGGAAAGACCTCAGTGGATCTGGCCAGCTAAGTAAGGTTTACTTAGGGCTGGCTGAACAAGGGAAATCCCCAATATTCATAGGGGTAAGATTAGACTTTCCCTTGTACCAAGTCCAAGTTTTTTTCTTCAAAACAAAAGGGTGATTAAAAAAACTTTGGACTCCCTCTCTGACTATATTGATGAGACCATTTTCTGTTCCGTGCTTAAGTAGGGTCTGCTGAACAACTCCAATTTTAGCAGCAGCCCCTCCTTTTTTATCCGGAACTTTGGTCATATTGTCGTTGTTCAACAGCTACTGGTTTACAAAATGTCAGGGTTGCCTCTATCTATTTTAGAATCCGGGGTCGAAAGTTATAAAAAAGGGTCAAAACCTACTTTTGAGACTACTCAGGGAGAGTATGACGGATTTAAAGAGTTTACCGTTTCCGTTTTCACCCCGGTAAATGCCAGCAGCTGACCATTCCCCCTAGAACAAGAATTTTTTTATTTATGGAGTAAGGTTTTAATTTGCTTAAATTTACGCTATTCGAAAAAATATATTTGCCAATATGGCGTCAATCATTATAAATATTAAAAAAAAGGCAATTTAGTATGTCATTGTGACAATACTAGAATATTGCCCACAACCACTAGCTATAGTATTTATTAGCCTGTAAAGTTGATTTGACCACAACATATTGTGGAGGAAGGGAAAAAACATGAAGTTTAACCGCTTATACACCAAAGAAGGGGTAAGTCCCTTTTCTACCACAGAATACGAATGGCGTACATCTACCATTCGCCATGAAGATGGTCGCAGTGCTTCAAAAAGCCTCGAGATTGAAGTACCCAAGTCATGGTCTCAGCTCGCTACCGATATTTTGGCCCAAAAATATGTCCGCCGTGCAGATGTGCCGCAAATCGATCGAGATGGAAATACCCAGGTTGATTCAACAGGTCGACCCATACTCGGTCCTGAAAAAAGTGTCAAACAGGTCGTAGATCGTTTAGCTGGGTGTTGGCGGCATTGGGGCGAAGAAAACGGATATTTTGATTCGCAATCAGATGCCCAAATTTTCTACGACGAAATTGCCTATATGCTTCTACATCAGTTTGGTGCTCCCAACTCACCTCAATGGTTCAACACGGGTTTAGCCTGGAAATACGGAATCAAGGGAAGTGCGCAAGGACATTGGTACATAGATCCCAAAGATGAAAAATTAAAAGAGGGAAAAGATGCCTACTCACATCCCCAGCCTCATGCTTGTTTTATTCAGTCTGTTGATGATGATCTTTTGGGTGAAAACGGAATATATAGCCTTCTTCAGCGAGAAGGTCGCATATTTAAATTCGGATCAGGTACCGGAACTAATTTCAGCAATATCCGTGGTATAGGTGAAAAACTCGGAAGTGGTGGTGTTTCTTCTGGTTTGATGAGTTTTCTCAAGATCTACGATAGAGCAGCTGGTGCAATAAAATCAGGTGGAACAACGCGCCGTGCTGCGAAAATGGTTTGCCTTGATCTCGATCATCCTGAAGTTGAAGATTTTATACAGTGGAAAAGTAAAGAAGAACAAAAAGTTGCTGCGCTCTATACAGGAAGTCGTGTAGTAAACAAACAAGTTTTACGCATCATGGAAGAGGCTCGCAAAAATCCACAAGATGGAAAAGAACCCTCGCAATCTCTCATTGCGCGAGTGCGTGAAGCTCTCGATATGGGTATGCCCGAGGCCCTTGTACAAAAGGCTTTGCAACTGGGAAACCAGGGAATTACAGAAGCAACCATGGAAGAGTTTGCAACTGACTTTGAAGGTAATGCTTATGGAACCGTATCCGGACAAAACTCTAATAATTCTGTCCGGGTTCCCAACCGCTTTATGAGTCAAGTTCAAAAAGACGGATCTTGGGATCTCACATCTCGTACTGATGGTTCACCACTTAAAACCTTAAAGGCAAAAAAACTTTGGGCTGATATTGCTCGGGCGGCCTGGGAATGTGCCGATCCTGGTTTACAGTATAGCGATACTATCAATGATTGGCATACATGCCCTGAAGATGGATCTATCCGTGGATCCAATCCATGCTCTGAGTATATGTTTCTCGATGATACTGCATGCAATCTCGCCAGTTTAAATCTCACCAAATTTGTTACTGAAAATGGTGAATTCCAAATTGCTTCCTACGAACATGCAATTCGTCTTTGGACTACTGTTCTAGAAATCTCTGTAACAATGGCCCAGTTTCCCTCCCGCGAAATAGCACGCCGTTCCTATTACTACCGCACCCTGGGCTTGGGTTACGCAAATCTAGGATCAGTGCTTATGCGTATGGGTTTACCCTATGACAGTAAGGAGTCCTCAGCCTTTACCGGATGTGTTACTGCACTTATGTGTGGTATTTCCTATGCAACCTCTGCTGAATTAGCTCGCGATCTAGGCCCTTTCAAACGCTATGAAGCCAACAAAAAACACATGCTACGCATCATGCGCAACCACCGCCGCGCAGCTTACAATAATCCTATCTCTGACTATGAGCATTTGGGTATAGCACCCATTGGTATACAACCTGAGTATGCACCAACCGACATGTTATCCGCAGCACGCCGTTCTTGGGATGTAGCCTTAGAATGGGGAGAACAGTATGGATACCGCAATGCACAGGTAACCGTAATTGCGCCCACAGGTACAATTGGCCTTCTTATGGATTGTGACACCACTGGTATAGAGCCAGATTTTGCACTTATCAAATTCAAAAAACTTTCTGGTGGTGGCTATTTTAAAATAATTAATCAGTCCATTGCACCCGCATTAAAAAAATTGGGCTATACACCTCAACAAATTCGTGAAATAGAGTTTTATGTAAAAGGACATTCTACACTTGAGGGTGCGCCACATATAAACCTCGAAACCCTTCTCGAAAAGGGCTTTGATCAAAATCTAATCAAAAAAATAGAGGCCTCTTTACCCTCTGCTTTTACCTTGGATCAGGTTTTTAATGTATTTATCCTAGGTAAGGATGCTCTGCAAAGCAAGCTAAATTTTTCTGAAGAAGAAATCCTTTCACCTGGTTTTAATCTTCTCCGTCGCCTAGGCTTTACCGAAGAACAGATTGAAGAAGCGGGTATCTATGTATGCGGAACACAAACGATCGAAAATGCTCCGCACTTAATGCGCGAACATTATCCTATCTTTGATTGCGCTAACCTGTGTGGTCCACGCGGAACGCGGTTTATCGCAGCTTCGGGACATCTACGGATTATGGCTGCTGGGCAATCTTTCATCAGCGGTGCAATTTCAAAGACTATAAATCTGCCTGTTGAAAGCTCTCTCAAAGATGTAGAACACATATATAAGCAGGCTTGGGAAATGGGAATTAAAGCGGTTGCTCTTTACCGTGATAACTGTAAACTCAGCCAACCCCTATCTTCTGGTAACAGCTTGCCACAAGCACTCAGGCTGGCTAAAGCCTTGCCTCAAGGTGCACTCGAAATTCCTATCAAAGTCAACACCGAATCTATACAAGGACCGCGCCGCCGCAAATTACCTACTAAACGGAGCGGGTTTGTACAAGAGGCTATGGTCGGCGGGCATAAAATCTTCTTGCGGACCGGTGAGTACCCCGATGGCTCTATTGGCGAAATCTTTATAGATATGTATAAGGAAGGTGCGTCCTACCGCAGTTTACTCAACTGCTTTGCCGTATTGGCTTCAAAGGCTATACAGTATGGAGTTCCTTTACAAGAACTAGTTGATTCCTTTACATTTACTCGATTTGAACCCTCCGGCCCAGTAGTTGGACATGAGCATATCCGGAATGCTACATCCATTCTCGATTTTGTTTTTAGAACACTGGGTCATCATTACTTACAGATGCACGAATTTTTGCACATTAAGCCCTCGGTTGATGAGGTGCCTATTCAAGTACAGCCAGCACCTTCAACTACCGAATACCCAAAAACCCAAAATCCAATTCAACAATCAACACCGCTTGAAACTGTTACAGTCAGTATCGTTCAAGGCTCCGAAAAAGCAGTTTTTCAGTCTAAACTAGCAGGATATACTGGTGATTCTTGTGGTTCATGTGGTTCAATGCGTGTGCGGCGTAATGGAACTTGCACTGTTTGTGATGATTGTGGTGCAACATCCGGATGTTCTTAATATTTTAAGATATACAAGCCGATTTAAAAAAGAGGGAGGAATTTTTTCCTCCCTCTTTTTTTTCCGTCCAAAGCTTACTGAGTATCTACTAAGCATGTAATGTATGGATAAAGAGTACTCTGCCCCAGCTAGTTAGGCAGGTCAGCAGTGTATGCGAAATTTGACAAAATAAATTATTAGTTTTTAAGCAATTAAAGTCAAAGGAAAATCATGGATATCAAAACCTTTTTAAGCGTCTTTTTTAGCATTTTTATTGCCGAATTAGGCGACAAAACCCAATTAGCCACATTTTCCTTCGCGGCCAATAAAGATATTTCTAAATGGTGGGTTTTTACGGCAAGTGCCTCGGCATTGGTTTGTGCCAGTGCACTTGGAGTTGTGGCGGGTAACTATCTGAGTGCTTTTATAGATCCAAAATATTTAAAATACGGTGCAGGATTGTTATTTATTGCCCTGGGTTTATGGACGCTTTTTAAATCCTAAATTAAAGAGCCAGGCTACCCATCTGGTTCTTATAAGTATAGAGAAATCAAGCTAAAGACTGTGTAATTCTAATTAGAATTCAAAAATACTTTTCCATTGAGTTGGGGAATATTTTTGGTTGTGCCATTATCAAAAAGAGTAGCCTTCCAAAAATATACACCAGGACTCAACTGCTTGTATACAGAATTTTGTTTGTTTATAGAAGCAGCAGAGATAATTTCCCTTTGTAGACATACTCCGGGAGCGGATTTGCGTGTATACTCAAGCGCACCCTGATAATTATAAAGGGAAAATTGTGTAATACAGGTGGACTCCAGTTTATGAATTTTAGTAAAAGAATTTACCACTTCATCATCAATTAACAATGTGTCACTGCATCGGTCAGTGGGCTTTTCACGATCTATAAATACCATGATGACACTGTCGCCTGGTGCTGCCTCCAGAATACTATTACTGGGTTTAGGTGGCTGGGTGCTTATGGTTATAGGGTAATTTACTTGGGTGAATTTTGTTGAATTGACCTCTATAAAAACTGTTTCCCTTTCAGAAGGAGATTCAGTTTTAATTTTGGGTCGGGTTAAAAGGTTTATTATGCCAAGATCACTTGTACGGTAGCCATTATCGCGTACACTCAGGGAAATGCTGCTGGTAGTTGCAGGTTGTGGCCCGATTTGAGCTTGGGAGGGTTCACCAGGAATGCTAAAAAAGGCGCTACAAGGTATGTTTCCGGGCCGTGTATAGATTGTTTGTTTGAGGGTGTCAGATTCCTTAATGTATAGGGCTGTAATGGTGTCCCGAAGAGCCAAATCAAGTTTATCTGTTTTATTTGTACTAAAATTTACACCTAAAGTGGCAGTAAAAATTCCAAACTCCTTTTCTTGGCTATACTTTGTGAGCTCAATTTTCACCGAATCTCCGGAACGGGCGTGGATTAGGATGACAGGTTTTGTAATAGTACTGTCCGATAAAACAAGCTTTATATCGAAGGAAGTATCTGTTGAAAGCAGGTTGTCAGGAAAGATCGGTTTTGCGGTACCTGTGTTTAAAAGGTTCAAACTTTTTACCAGAGGAGCAGAAAAATACAGGGGGAGTTCAAATTTTAGACTGGAACCAGAAGTTAATCTTTCCGCAAAGAAAATGTCATAGGTTAGTGTATCGGGTTTTGTATAGGTAGGTGTATAAAGATTTAAGGTGTCTAAAACATCGTTCAAGCTGTACATCCTGCCTAGGGTAGGGTGTACACCACCAAGATCAACAATAAGATGGCCATTAATATAGAGCCATATATCATCATCACCCTCAATGATAATTTTTTTGGAAAGTATGCTGTCGGGTGGGAGCGGGATTTTTTTTTGCATGTGCATCGTAAATCCAAAATTCTTTTTGGAAATGGCAGCTTCAAGCCCTTCCTTTACCAGGCCTTTATTATTGAGGGGGAAAAAATTGGAATTTTCATACCAGTATATACCATTCGCTTTCTTTTTTAAGAGCAAAGAATCTGTTAATACGCGGTTTGTGGCTAGTTTTGGATTTTTATATGTAGAAGAATCGTTGGAGACAAACCATTCATCCATATAAAAGTTATACCAACAGCAGCCTGGACAGCCCTTTGATTGGGTGGTTGAATCAAATTGAGGTTTTCCTTTTTGGTTCAGTTTTTTCTTAACACAGTGAATAGGGAGGGTTGGTTTCATTGAGTAGGAGGGATCACACATGTTAAATTCACGGTAGATTGAATTTTTAGAATATGTATAGGGTGTAAAAACCCCATTTTTATCGGGTGAAGTAGGATCTCCATCTTGTTCAGGGTCAAGATTGCAGGTTTTTTCTAGTGGGTAGGTGAGGTGGTCATAGTAAGTAACAGGTACCCATACACTTTCAGGTTCAACAAAGGAAAACCCAAAAACCATGAGGATATGTACCCAAAAAACCGATATCGATAAAAATTTGACTATAAAACGGGTATGTGAATTAATTGCCAGGTAATAATTTGATTGCATATTAAAATTGAACAGAGTTGAATTTTGACTAAGAGGTGTTTTCCTAAAGCAAGAATATAATCCTAAGGAAGAGAGTGATAAAAATTTTGATACTATAAAATTTACGATATATATATTCAATAAACCAGATAAATATTTAAATATATATTCAATTTAATTTCCATTTTTATTATCAGGCGTTCATAAAATTGTGTATATATTTACAAAATATCGTTTTATGCAAGCAAATGTCGATTTTCATTTAAGCAACACAGTTCGATCAGGTCACTTCAAATACTTTTCAGTTATTTTTAACATGGAGTTTTTTGTTGTTCCAGGCAGAACGAATCCCTTTGTTAGAGTCAAATGCCGGACTGGTCACCAGATACTGGTGTTTGGTGTTAAGGCAGAGGGCAAATAATCCAGGTTGCAGCAAATTTTAGTGCGGACTGACATTTTTGCAAGGATAATTGAACCCATCAAGTAAGATGATTCTCTGGGCTTACTATTATTCCGGCAATTAAATATGGCGTATACAATGCAATAAACTCAATATTCAACCCGAAAAATGGGCTTTTTTGTTAGATTGTTTTACCACAAAATGCCAATTTTATTTGCCACAGTAATATGAAAGAATAAAAATTCCGCTTTGCTTTAAAATCATCATTGTTTAATTTGTCCAAATGAATCTTAAAAACTCCCTAAATTCGTTTATAAGCAATAAACTTGGTTACCGGACTCTTAACCGCTCTCAGGAACACATTGGCCCTTATAGATTTTCAGTAGTCCCTGAATCACTTCGTAAAAGTGATTATGACGACGCATGGTTAGTCATGGCAGGACACAATCATAAATTTATTGTGGATGTCGGTTGCAATATGGGACAGTCCTCTTTGTTACTCTTAAGCAATACTACTGTTGAAAAAATTCTATTATGTGACCCTAATCCAGCAGCACTTGCCATAGCAGCAGAAAACCTCATTTACAACCAGCTTATAGATAAAGCAGATTTTATCTGCAGTTTAATTGGTAATAAACAAGAAGATCAGGTAAGATTTTATACAACCGGAACAGGCGCTGCGGGTAGTCTGTATCTTGAAAATGCTCATACTGCCAAAAAAAAACACGATTATATTACTTCCTCCATGCAGACCCTTGATGCCCTTGTATCTAAGTTATCGTGGGTTCCTGATTTTATTAAGATTGATGTTGAGGGAGCTGAGTTTTTGGTTCTTGAGGGCGCTCAAAAATTGGTTCAAAAATCACCTGCCACCTTTTTGGTCGAAATGCATTCTTCCGCCTCGCTTAGTATGTCCCAAAATACCGATCTTGTCTTAGGTTGGTGTCGCAAGGTAGGGTATAGAGCTTGGTATTTAAAGGATAAAATTGAGGTAACCCATTCAAATCAGGTCGCTAAAAGGGGGCGCTGTCATATACTTCTCTTGCCTCAAACAAAAATTTTTCCACCCTATCTTCAGGGTATTGCTCAAAGCCATTCCGTTGATGAGTTGTTTACAAAAGAACTTTCTACCTAATTCCAGATAGCTGTTTTCTTTTTTAAAATCTGTCGGAAACAACTCTAAGTGTCGATAAATATTACACTTTCCCTTTGGTAATCAGACGAAAAACTCTTATTTTGATTAAAATAACAACTATTAAAAAGACTCATTTCTGGCATGAAAAGTGCTATGTTCAGTCATCCTTAACACAGAAGAGGTTGTTCATGAAGTTTGGATTAAAAATTGCCAGTTTGGCTCTCGCACTTCTAGCCGGTCAGGTTTTTTCTGCCCGCATTCTTATTACTGAATACGACTATTCCGGTTACACCACCATGAAGTCGAATCTCGAGGCTGCTGGCCACACTGTTGATATTGTTAATGCCAAGGTTTCTGGAAATATTTCTGCTGCCCTTGCAACAGGCCTTTATTCGCAAGTATTTTTATGGGACTTAACTTCATCCTCTTACCTGGGTGGTTCTGATTTAACCTCTCTCGTTTCCTTTTTCAACAGTCATAAAAACGTTGTAGTCGATACCCGCTCTTATGGATATCACTTTCAAGGTACAAACACCTCAGAAGTAGCTCTCCTTCAAAATGTTGCATCTCAATTTGCTGCCCGCGGGGGTGGTGTTTGGGTGGGAACCGATCACGATCCAGCATGGACTCGTAATGGTAACGCTTTCTTGGGTGCTGCAGGTTTCGGTTTAGTTACTGGCAGCTATAGCGATCCTGTAAACTTAAGTGATCCTGCCTCCGTTCTACTGAGCGGTGTTACAACAACTGCACTCTGGGGTGGTGGTGCCTCCATTGGTCGTGCACCTTTGGGCATTCAGGCTAACGGTCTTGATATGCGTTTTCATTTTGGTCATGATGCACCAAACAATGTTATTCCCTATATCACAGCCTCTTTTGGCGACTTTATAACACCAAACGAAGATCCAAATAATCATACACCCACTGTTCCCGAACCTGGTACATTTGGACTCCTAGGCTTAGGTATGCTAATCATGGGTTTTATCGTCCGCCGTAAAAAATTAAATAAATAATAATTTCATCTAATTAGACTCCAGCTTTCTTTATCCTAACTCCCCTAAGGACAAGGATAAAGAAAGCTTTTTTTTTGACTATGAGTTCTTCTTAAAGTTGCTTATTAAAATAACAGGCTGTAAAAACGAAGATCATAATTAGGGATTGCTCAACAACTCAAATTTTAGCAGCAATCCCTAATTAGAGATTTAAAACAGTGCGGTTGTTCAAAAGAATTGGGATTTTTTGATTATTAATGTATATTAATTGTAGTGTTGTAATGTCTTAACAGTCTTGCAACAATTAATGCGGGTCATCTTTAATTAGGTCTAAAATGAAACACAGTTGTACCAACTTTTTTCACCTACTACTACTCTGGTTTGTTTAAACTAGGGAGTGTTTTTCATTTTTAAATAAGCTCACTCCCCGGGGTGGGCTTTTTTTTATTTTTACAAAGGGAGAAAGTCATGAATTCTGAGATAAATAATAAACAGCCATTTTTTTATGATGTTACTTTGCGAGATGGAAATCAGGCCTTACGCAAGCCATGGAACTTAGAGCAAAAGGAAAAAGTCTTTAAGCAACTTGTAAAATTAGGTGTCCAAGGTATCGAAGTTGGTTTTTCTGGAGCAAGTGATATGGATTTTGCTGCAACTGCTCATCTTGCGCGGATTGCCCCAGATAATGTTGTTATTTCCGGCTTGGCCAGGGCGGTAGAGTATGATATTACCAAGGTTTGGGAGGCGGTACATATTGCCACACAACCTCGAATTCACACCTTTATTACAACAAGTCCATATAACATGGAACATGTACTTAGGTTAACGCCCACTCAAGTTCTTGAGAAGGCAGCAAAGGCAGTGTCTTTGTGTCGTAAAATAATGGGAAGCCGTGGTTCCATTCAATTTTCGGCAGAACATTTTGGTGATTGCCGAGAAAATCTAGACTTTGTCATTGAAGTACTTAAAGCGGTAGTTGAAGCGGGCGCTCAGGTTATTAACTTGCCCAATACTGTAGAACGCTACCGACCCTTGTATTTTACGGAAATGGTTGCTCAGGTGGTAGACGCTCTGCCTAAACATATTACTGTGGCGGTTCATAATCACAACGATTTGGGGATGGCTACAGCAACTACTGTTGAAAGTTATTTTGTTGGTGCTGTACAACTCGAAACAACCTTGAATGGTTTGGGAGAACGAGCAGGAAACACCAATATGTTTGAGGTTGCTTGTGCTCTCTATAACTGTGGAATTGATGTTCCACTTAATTTTTCTGAAATCTACGAATCAGCTCTTCTTATGGAGCAATGGTCCGAAGTGCCTATATACGAGAAAGCACCTTTGATAGGTTCAGATGTTGTGGCTCATCGCAGTGGAATTCATCAAGATGGGGCGTCAAAAACTAAGGGTATGAAAAAAGGTGCCTACAGGGCCTTTGATGCTTCCTTTATTGGCCGTAAAGAAGGGGATCGTTTGGGGTTCACTAGCCAATCGGGTAAAACAGCTGTTTTTGAAATTTTACAAACTTCTGGTATGCCAATTACCATAGAGGAAGCTGCCTATCTCCAACCCATATTAAAAAAAATATCAGAAGAAAAAGGCGAATTACTTGCTGCTGATTTGATAGCAGTATATGATAAAGAAATAATGAATGTTACGGGCCCAATAAAATTTATTTCTGCCTTAAATCAGGGCCAGGGGCAATATCTATTTACTTTGCAGCTTGATGGTGAAGTAAAATCAGTGCAAGGGCAGGGAAAGGGGCCAGTTGAAGCTTGCTATGAAGCATTACACTTATTAGGTTTAAATTTCAGCTTGCTCGAATACCGCCAACAAGCCTTAGATGCCGAGCATGAGCATTTTGCCGCAGAGGCATTGAGTGAAATTCGCTTATCTGGAAATGGAGATACATATCCAGTAGTCATAGGCCGTGGGCGTGATACAAATACCGTTCAAGCTAATTTCAAGGCTATAATAAATGGTATAAACATGCTCATCAGAGCCGGAATCCCTGTGCGCAAGTAATGTATGGATTAATCCTTCCTCATGCACTCCAGAATATATCTGGAGTGCATTTTTATCCCAGGCCTGGTGCTGAGCTTCACGATGTCAAAGGTTTATCGCTTCCAAAACAATTGCCAGACTGGATCGAAGATTTAGCCTGGCAGTTATTTTATATGACTGCCAAGGGTGATGTTTTTTATTCAACACTCCTTCCAGCTGAGCCCTGGTTGAATGTGCTTAAAAATACTTTTCCTGGATCGTTTCCAGATATAAAACCGCCCATCCACTTGGGCCCTATTTTGTCAGTACATGATATGCTTTCGCTGCTTGAGTTAAATAATGATAAGCCAGTATATTTTTTGCCCTATATGTGGAGTAAAAAAGTTTTTAATATGCTCAGGATATACAAGATACAAGGTGTCCATGTAAGAGATACTTCAAATATAAATACATCAAATGAAGGCACATCAAATGAAGGCACATCAAACGAATACATATCAAATGAAGGCGCATCAAACGAATACATATCAAATGAAGACACTTCAAATGAACAGACTTCGAAAGAGCATATAAATACTGAAACTTTCTTTTCAAGTCCCATCCCGCAAAAAATTTTTAAATGGGAAAATAGCGTACCAGAAGAAGGTTTAATTGAAATTATAGGTAAAAAATCTTTTGGACTTGAGTTGTCACATCAACTAGCACTGAATACTCCCACTTTTTTTGTTGGGACAGGGGAACTGGTGTTAAGAGGGGAGGGTGGTTTTACCCCACTCAATACCGTCTGGGACAGATCAGTTACTCAAAACAAACAACAGAGTAGCTTGAATGATAATGATTTTAAAGAACATCATCTGGAATCTCCAAGCGAAAAAACTTGGCTTTTAAAACCAGATAATGCCTTAGCGGGTTATGGGCAAAGGGAATTTAAAATTCCAACATATAGTGCGATAGATCAGGGGATTAATACAGAGAGTTTAAAACCTATCTTCACTCAATATATACAAGCGGGCAAGCCACTGATTGGATCTTGGATACTTGAAGAAAAACATGAACGCCTCTGTGACTTTGGTACTTTAAGCTGGATACCAGAAAAAGGGGTAGAACCCCAAGTACAAAGCCATTTTTTACTCAGCAGCCGAAGAGGTGGTTTTTCTGGAATAGAATTGCCTCTCAATCCAGAAATGCTCAGTTATAAACTTGGACAAAGCCTGGACAAAACCCTTGGTATACTAAATCAGTATAACCAGGAAAATAAAGAAATTGTCACAGCCTTGCAGACAAAAGGTATGCGCGGCCCCTGCGGTTGGGACTCCTATCTCTATACAAAAGAAAATCAAATACTGCTAAGAACTCTGGTGGAGATTAATCCCCGTATCACCTTGGCAGCAAGTGCTTGGGCCTTGTATGATCGATTGAATTTAAAAGAGAAAAGCCAGTTTTTACGCTGGAGGCTTTATAAATCGGGTACACTAAGGCCTCCTCAAAATTTAGAGGAGTGGGAGCTTTGGAAAAAAGAATGGTATTCCCTTATGGCGCTCCAATTAGAAGAAGATGTGCAAAATCTAGAAATATTTTTGGGATCCTCTCCTTTCTATACATACATGTTGAACCCCATGAGCCCTTTGAGCCAGCTTAATCCACAATTAGGTGTAGGAGGGTTTTTAGACGAAGAGAAAAATAATACCCTTTCCTCCGCAGGATGTGGTCAAAGCAAAAGGCAAGCACATTTTTGGAGTGTTCTTTTTATCGGACCACAAAAATTTCTCCAAAATAACATACATCTCTTGGAGCAAATGGATAATTGCTTTTTCCGTGTGGGACATAGGCTTCGGCATACAGTTTTTCAGGAACTTCAGAAAAAACCATTCCCCAAAGACCCAAATAAAAAAACCATTCAAGCTAGTGATGTCGAGTGCTACAAAGGTGATAGCACCCATCTTAATCAAAACAGAAATATGGTATTAAACGGAAATTACTATAGAAATCCTGATTTAGGGATGGAAAATTATTTGATATCAGATCAGGGTGTCAA
>Ga0116204_1001092_pt1 | contig 15239 bp, 18 predicted proteins | sample LakKivwa52mmetaG_FD_94481 | JGI IMG/M metagenome (GOLD analysis project Ga0116204, IMG submission 94481) | Anoxic lake water microbial communities from Lake Kivu, Rwanda to study Microbial Dark Matter (Phase II) - Lake Kivu water 52m metaG | ecosystem: Environmental > Aquatic > Freshwater > Lake...
AATCTACTCAAACAGGAGAAGACTGCCAAAGGTGGCATTCACGCCAAGCAACTCCAAGCTGCATGGAAAGAAGATTATCTCCTCAAAGTCCTCTCCTCTGGTGTTTAGATGCGATTGCCCTACGTATATTTGCATGAGTTGGGTTGTTTCTTGTTGTATAATCAATTGGAGGAACAATGGACATTTTGCTTGAACCTAATGTTGCGTATTTGATCCTGCTGGGGGGCATCATGCTTGCCATGATGTCACTGGTTACGCCGGGGACGGGGTTGTTCGAGATCGGCGCATTTTTCTGCCTGGCGTTGTCTGGTTATGCAATCTATAACCTTGATTTCAACTGGTGGGCGCTCGTGATCCTCGGCTTGAGCATTGTGCCGTTTGTTTATGCCATTCGTAAACCAAATCGCGGGATTTATTTGGGAGCATCCATTCTTTTGCTGGTATTGGGTTCCATATTCCTGTTTTCGGTGGATGGATGGCGGCCAGCCGTCAACCCGCTGTTGGCATTCGTAGCCTCGGGTTCTTTCGTGGCCTTTTTGTGGATCGCGGTCGGTAAAACGGTGCAGGCGGTTAGCGCACGCCCTTCTCACGATATGGATGTGTTGATCGGTATGATAGGTGAGACGCGCTCCCGGGTGCATACAGAAGGTAGTGTGTACGTTGGCGGTGAGTTATGGTCTGCCAAAAGTGAAAAGTCCATTCCTGCCGGAAATGCTGTTCGTGTGGTTCGTCGCGAGGGATTTTCCCTCGTTGTTGAGAAAGTAAATTCATAAAGCTTTTAATAAGGAGAAAATACATGGAAACATTTGGCTTTTTGACTTGTTTGATAGGCGCTATCGTTGTCGTTGGTTTTATTTTCCTTGCCAATGCCATTCGCATCGTGCCTGAATATCAGCGTTTGGTCGTGTTCCGTCTCGGCCGTTGTGTCGGCGCACGCGGACCTGGCATCATTTTCCTGATCCCAGTCATCGACCGTGGTGTAAAAGTGGACTTGCGCGAGCAGGTACGCGAAATTCCGCAACAGACCTCGATCACCAAAGACAACGCTCCGATCTCGATCGACTTCCTGTGGTACTTCAAACTGATCGACCCGACCCAGTCTGTTTTGCAGGTCGGTAACTTTGAATCCGCCGCCGCTGGTATCGCTGCCACAACCCTGCGCGCCGTGATCGGTGGTATCCCGTTGGATGATGTGCTCTCCCAGCGTGAACACATCAACACCATGCTCCGCACCCGCCTCGATGAAGTCACCGAACGCTGGGGCGTAAAAGTGACCAACGTCGAAATCCGCGAGATCATCCCGCCGCGCGATGTGCAGGATGCCATGAACCGCCAGATGACCGCGGAACGTGTCCGCCGTGCCGTGGTGACTGAATCGACTGGTACGCGCGAAGCGGCCGTCAACGTCGCTGAAGGTGAAAAGCAAGCCGCAATCCTCCGCGCAGAAGGCCAGAAACAAGGAGCCATTCTTGCAGCAGAAGGTGAACGCCAGGCGCAGCTGCTCCGTGCCGAAGGTTTTGCACAGGCACTCGCATCCATCTTTGAAACTGCCAAGGGCATCGACCAGAAGACCATGACGCTTCAATATTTTGAAACGCTCAAGTCCATGGGTATGAGCCCCTCCACCAAATACATCTTCCCGATGGAATTCACCAGCATGCTGGATAACTTCCTCGGTAAAGACGGCAAGAAGTAACAGGTAATTTGGTATAAAATAAGGTCTCTCGCAAGAGAGACCTTATTTTTTTATGGAAATCGTAAAAGCATCCCTGCGTGACCTCAATGCGCTTCGCAAACTTGAACAGATCAGTTTTGACAAGGACGCCTGGCCTTTCTTTGATTTGATCGCTGTATTGACTTTCCCTGAAGTAATTCGATTCAAAGCAGTGGAGGATGGGCAAATGGTCGGCTTTGTAGCTGGCGACCCGCGTCCGCGCGACGGGTGGGGCTGGGTTGCCACCATTGCGGTTGATCCACACTATCAGCGGCGCGGCATCGGACGTGCCCTGCTGCATCAATGTGAAGCGCATCTTGGCGTTCCCCGCGTTCGGTTGACCGTGCGTATGTCCAATCAGGGAGCGGTTACCATGTATGAAAAAGAGGGATATGGCCTCATTGATATTTGGCATGCCTATTACAATTACGGGGAGGATGCCATGCTCATGGAGAAAACCTTGTGAAGAAAAAACTGATTCACATTTGAAACAATGAAATAATGTTTTTTTTGCCTCATCTCTCCTTGTAAGGTTTATAATCAAACAGTATGTCTGACACTCTCCCGCCGCCCATTTGGGTGAATACAAAAGAATTATTGAATTCCATGGTCAATGACCTTGCCGCACATTCCCGTGTGGCGGTGGATACCGAATCCAACAGTCTGCATGCTTTTCGTGAGCAAGTTTGCCTGTTGCAATTTTCAACCAGTAACGCAGATTACCTGCTCGACCCGCTGGCCTTACGCGACCTTGACAGTCTCGCTCCAATATTTGCGAACCCGAATATTGAAAAGATATTTCACGCCGCAGAATATGACCTGATCTGTTTGCGGCGTGATTTTAATTTCACCTTTGCGAGCCTGTTCGATACGATGCAAGCGGCACGCGTGCTTGGGTACCCTGCGGTTGGGCTGGACCGTTTGCTCGGTGAAAAATTCGGCATAAAAATGGATAAACGCCATCAAAAAGCGGATTGGGCAAAACGTCCGTTGACAAAGGAGCAGATCCATTATGCGCGGCTCGATACGCATTATCTTTTCGACCTGCGCGATGTTCTGGAAGGGGAATTGCGTGAACATGAACGGCTTGAGTTTGCGCTGGAAGATTTTCACCGCGCCTGCCAGATTGAAGATTCGAAGCAGAGAACGAATGGAGATTCCTGGACGAGGTTTGCGGGACGGAAAGACCTGTCGCTGCGTGAGTTGACAGTGGTTGCCCACCTGTGCAAATGGCGGGATAGGGAAGCCGAACGCCTCAACCGTCCGCCTTATAAAGTAGTGATGGATGATGTCTTTGTTGCGCTGGCGAAGAATCCACCAGAGAAGAAAGTGGATCTTTCAGCGGCGGGGTTGAGTGAGAAGCAGATCAATTTATGGGGCGGAGTGATCATTAGCGCTGTCCAGCATGGGTTGGAGGCTCCGCTTGTGGAACGCAAACAGGCCGAACGTAAGGATGATGCGGTTTTGCGTCGGTTGGAGAAATTGAAGTTGTGGCGCAAGGATACGGGGATGAAAATGAAGGTTGAGTCGGATATTATCCTGCCAAAACCGTATTTGGCGGTGTTGTCTGAAAATCCACCGAGGGATCTGGACGAGTTGAAAGTGTTGATGAAGGATTCGCCTTCGCGGTTTGATAAATATGGGCTGCAGATATTGAAGGTGCTTGGAGTAAAACATGCGAATTAATTTTCACGGCGCAGCACACACGGTGACAGGCAGCCAGCATTTGCTGGAGATCAACGGCAAAATACTTTTACTGGATTGCGGTTTATATCAGGGCAGGCGCGCAGATACCTACGAACGTAATTTGAATTTTCAGTTCAACCCGCGCAAGGTCGATGCGGTGATTCTTTCACATGCACATATTGATCATGCAGGGAATTTGCCGAACCTTGTGAAGCAGGGATATGAAGGGCATATTTTTGCCACTCATGCTACAAAGGATCTGGCAAGTTTGATGATTTCGGACTCGGGGCATATTCAGGAAGCGGACGCGCAATTTGTTAATAAAAAACGCGCCGGACGCGGTGAGCCGCCGATCGAACCGTTATATACCAAAGAGGATGCAGAAGCTGTTGCGGCGATGTTCGCAGGCAGGCACTATGAAGAGACCTTCGAGCCGTTCCCTGGTGTGATTGCGCGTTTTCACGAAGCGGGACATATTCTCGGCTCGGCGAGCGTTTCACTGGAGATTGAAGAAAAAGGGAAGAAGATCCGCTTCTGGTTTTCGGGAGATATTGGACGGTATAAACTGCCATTGCTGCGTGACCCGGTTCTGCCGACCGAAGTGGATTACATGATCATGGAATCGACCTATGGGGACAAATCGCATCATGACCCTGAGTTGGCATACAAGGAATTTCGCACTGTTGTAAAGCGTACTTTGGAGCGCGGCGGCAAGGTGATCGTACCTGCCTTTGCGGTGGGACGTACACAGGAATTAGTGTATGACCTGAATCAGATGATGTATAACGGCGATGTGCCACGTGTGCCGGTGTATGTGGATAGTCCGTTGGCGGTGAATGCGACGGATGTGTTCAAGCGGCATCTGGAATGTTTCGATGATGAAACTGCCAAATTTGTGGCGGAGGCGCGTCATCCTGCGTTGGATTTCAAGATGTTGAATTATGTCCGCTCGGTGGAGGAGTCGAAAGCTCTAAACGAGCGCACCGACCCAATTATCATCATCTCCGCTTCGGGTATGGCGGAAGCGGGGCGCATCTTGCATCACATTAAGAATAATATTGAAGACCCGAAGAACACGATCTGCATCGTTTCCTGGCAGGCGCCGTACACGCTTGGGCGCAGGCTGGCAGACCGTGAAGAGGAAGTCCGCATTTATGGCGAGACGTACAAACGCAAATGTGACATCGCCACTATCGGCGGGCTTTCAGGTCATGCGGGGCAGGATTTACTGGTCAAGTATGCAACTGGGGTGAAGGGTAGTGTGAAGGATATTTTCCTGGTGCATGGCGAAGAAAAACAAGCTATGATGCTAAAGGGCTTGTTGAAGGAACAAAAGATGGATCGGGTCTATTATCCTGACCTGCATGATAAGGTGGATTTGTAGTAGATTTTTTCGGTTATAATATCGCCCGCTTGACATTCGGGGAGGTGCCAGAGTGGTTGAATGGGACAGTCTCGAAAACTGTTGTGGGCTCCGGTCCACCGAGGGTTCGAATCCCTCCCTCTCCGCAGAAAGCCTGACTTAACCAGTTGGGCTTTTTTCTTTTTCTGACCATAGACCATAGACCGCAGACCATTCATCGTCTATCGTCTATCGTCCACCGTCCAAAAGTGGTAAGATTCCAAACAATGAAACTAAAACTTGCCCTCGCGCAGATCAACACCAAACTTGGCGATGTCGAAGCCAACCTCGCCAAACATCTGGAATACATCGAACAAGCTAAATCCCAAAAAGCGGATTTACTTGTCTTCCCCGAACTCTCCCTTACTGGATATGTCTTACAGGATCTCGTCGCTTCGGTTGCCCACAAACCCACGGAAGACGACCCAATCTTCAAACATCTCCTCGCCGCTTCCCATGACCTTGATCTGGTCGTCGGCTTCGTGGATGAAGACTCCCGTCACCGTTTTTACATTGCCTCCGCCTATCTTTCGGGTGGGGAAGTCCTGCATGTTCATCACAAGGTCTACCTCCCAACTTATGGATTATTCGACGAAGGACGCTTCTTCGCCTGGGGCGACTCGGTCCGCTCATTTGACACACGCTTCGGACGCATCGGTATGTTGATCTGCGAGGACTTTTGGCACGCTTCCCCCCCGTACTTGTTGTGGCTCGATGGTGCTGACATTTTGATCTTCTCTTCAGCCTCTCCCGGGCGTGGACTGAACGACAACGAAAAACTCGAATCCGCGCGCTGGGTGGAGCGGGTCAACAAAGCCTATGCCAGCATGTTCACGTCCTTTGTGGCACACGCCAACCGAGTCGGCTACGAAGATGGGCTGCACTTCTGGGGCGGCGCGACGATCTTCGACCCCAATGGGGAGGAACTTGCGCATGGCCCTTATAACGAAGAAGCCATCACCTACGCCGAACTGGATTTGAATCAACTCCGCCGCACCCGTGCGCGCCTGCCTTTGCTGCGTGACGAACGCACCGCGCTCGTGCAAAAAGAGTTGAACAGGATTCTTTCCCGTGACTGAGATAAACCTCTCCCTTAATACCAACCTCGCCCGCGACATTCTTGCAGGGTTCATCAAATCCGAAATTACGCGGGTGGGCATGTCCCGCGCAGTGATCGGCCTTTCTGGCGGGCTTGACTCCGCACTTTCGTGCGCTCTCGCTGTGGAAGCCTTGGGGAAGGGGAATGTCCTCGCGGTGCGGATGCCGTACAAAGCCTCCAGCAAAGATTCACTTGACCACGCGCAATTGCTGATCGATCAACTTGGCGTTCCAAGCAAGACCATTGAAATCACAGATATGGTCGAGCCTTTGTTCAAACTCGATCCCGATATCAGCAACATGCGCAAAGGTAACATCATGGCGCGTGAACGCATGATTGTGCTATTTGACCAAAGCGAAGTCTTCAAAGGATTGGTGGTTGGAACGAGCAACAAAACTGAGATTCTTCTTGGTTACAGTACCATCTATGGTGACTCTGCCAGCGCGATGAATCCGACCGGTGACTTGTACAAAACGCAGGTACGGCAACTCTCGCGAGCCATGAACATCCCCGCGCCGATCATTGACAAACCGCCTTCCGCTGACCTGTGGGCAGACCAGACCGACGAGAAAGAACTTGGCTTCACCTATGAAGAAGTGGACAAACTCCTCTATCTTCTGGTGGACCAGCGCTACAGTCCGCAAGAGGCGGTGGAGGCGGGGTTTGATGAGGCGTTCGTCCGAACTGTCACCACACGTATTCGCCGCAACCAATTCAAACGCATGCAGCCGCCCATCGCAAAGGTCAGCAACCGCACCATCGGTTATGACTTTTTATACCTGCGCGATTGGGGCACGTAAAATCATCCCGAAGAAAAAATTTCAATAAACAGGAACAACCGCCCCGAAGTGTGAGGCGTTCGTATCCTCTTGGAAAGATATATGCTGCATATCCCGCCTTCTCTCAAACACAAAAAATTCTTCTATCTCTGGCTCGGACAACTCATCTCCATCACTGGCACGCAGATGCAGATCTGGGCGTTGTTTTGGCACATCAACCAATTGAACGACAACCCGATGGCGCTTGGCGGAATTGGTGTGGCGCGCATAGTCCCTGTGATCATTTTTTCGTTGATTGGCGGTGCGCTCGCGGATTCGATGGACAGACGCAAAGTGATGATGACCACGCAGACCATTGCAGCGCTTCTTGCGCTCAGCCTCGGCTTGCTCACTCAATTTGGAAATATCACCATCTGGCACATTTACGTGATCACGGCGTTGCAGGCGGTGGCGGTGGCGTTCGATGGGCCGTCGCGCCAGGCGTTGGTTCCCAACTTGCTGCCAAAGAAAGACCTCGCGAACGGATTTAGCATGACGTTTACAGCATTTCAAATTGGTGGAGTGCTGGGACCCGCCTTGAGCGGCGTGGTGATCGCAATGGCAGGACAGGCGGCGGTGTATTACTTCAATGGGATTTCGTTCGCCGCGGTATTGATCGGGCTATTCCTGATCGGGAATGTGCCGCAGTCGTTTGCCGAAAAGGCGGCAGGCGTGAGCATGGAAGCGATCCGCGAAGGAGTCAGGTTTATTCTCGGCAAGCCGATCATCTTCTCTTCAATGATGCTCGATTTTGTGGCGACATTCTTCGCCTCTGCCAGCACATTGATGCCCATCATTGCTACTGATGTATTGAAAGTTGGCGTGGTGGAATATGGCTATCTTTCGGCGGCGCCCGCAGTGGGGGCGGTGATCGTGGCGTTGATCATGTCACAGGTGAGGGAGATCCGCAGGCAGGGACCGATCTTTGTCGGTGCGGTGATCGTCTTTGGTGTGGCGACGTTGATCTTCGGTTTGACGAAATCATTTATGATCGCGTGGCTGGCAATCGCCACCACAGGCGCAGCGGACGGTTTGAGCACCATCATCCGTAATACGATTCGTCAACTGCAAACACCAGACCACGTCCGCGGGCGGATGACGAGTATCAATCAGATTTTCTTTCAGGGTGGTCCGCAGCTTGGTGAGATCGAAGCGGGTGCAGTTGCACAATTCTTCGGCGCGCCGTTTGCCGTTATCACAGGCGGCATTGGCTGCATCGTCGGCACATTGGCGATCATCTGGAAATGGCCCCATCTGCTGAAATACAACGGTGATGAGCCCATGCTGGCTGGTGCGCCTGCCCAAGCCCCAGCAGATTAGAATTTTTTTACCACTGAGCACACGGAGATTACAGAGAAAGACATTAATAATCTCTGTGCGCTTTGTGATCTCTGTGGCGAATCAAGAATTCTTCTTCACCAAAAAATCCATTTGGTGCGCCACATACACCAACTCGCCGCGCTCGATTTGAGTGCGGCGTTTTTTCAGCCAATCGGCAAACACATCTTCGTCCAACTCCGCATTCCCCTTCAACGACTCTTCAAAGAAGTGCAAAATGAAATGCAGGAAGTATGCTTCATCCTGCGGGTATTTTCCGTTCATACCATACACCAACCAATCGGATGCGCCCGCCGCGAGAATCTCCGCGCCCGCCTGCCGTATGTGCGTGAACAGTTGCCGCCCGCTTTTACTACTGCCGCCCGTACAACGCTCATCCATTGTTTTGTGATACAGCCGCTCAATGTGTGCATCCAACGCCGTATCGATCGTCGGCTCCAGCGTCGTCACACCGTCGAAGTTTAGTGTCAGCCACGCCAGTCCGTTCGTGAGCGTGAGTAGTTTCGTCAAACTTTCAGGCATCGGCAGCAAGTCTAAAAACGCGTGCGCGATCAACAGGTCTGCGGGCGTTTTATTATTTTGGATGAAATCGAACACGTCCGCCTGCACCAATTGGATGTTGACATCCCGTGTCGTGTCGAAGATACGGATGTGATGCTCCGCGCTTCGCTCCACGCTCAAACCTGCTTCCTGCGCCCATTGCGGAATCCACGCCTGAGCATGGGCGATGTTCTCAGGCATCTCGTCTACTAAAACGTACTCGGCATGATGGACCACCCCCCAATTGACCAGACGCTTCACCATTGTCCCGATCCCCGCACCGACCTCGATGATGCGAAGCGGTTTCTGTGGGAGATGAGATTTCAACGAGTTGAACACATCTTTATTCAGTGCGCGGTCATCCACGCTTTGTTTGGAGAGCAGGTAACGGGCGAAGGAATATTCCATTTCTATCTTATTCATAAATTGCCGAAACCCCTTCATTCTTGTGACTGTTTTGAATTAGTTCCCTCATCCGCTGGATGACAGATTGATGGATGGCTTGTGTTTCCGTGGAACCGATCTCGTCAAGCGTGAGCGGCTTTGCAAAGCGGACATGAACGGTGGTTGGCTTTTCATTCCGCACAACCATTGCGAGCAATTGCAGGGCGGCGGCGAGTTTTTCGCGCTCCATGCGGGTACGTTTCAGCCGCGTCAGCGGGTGGCGGGCAGTTCTCTCCCAGATGACCCCGCTCACGAGAACAGGGACAATTTTCGTGTCCCGTGCGAAGCGCATGAACACTCCAGCGGAATCTGTCCAGTTGCTCAGCGAGTCCAGTGCGCCACTGTACACGTCAGGGTCAGGTTCGATCTCGCCTGCGGGGAAGGTCAGCGCTGCGCCGCCATTTTTCAGATGTGCCGTAACCTGTCGTACTGCATTCATACGTTTGGCAGGGTCGTCGTCGATGAAAAAAAGTTGATTGGTTGTGTTTTGCAGCGTAGCCAAAAACGGACGTTGAATGGCGATGATCTTCAGGTCGGGGCGGTTGATGGCGGCGAAGAGACTGATGGTATCTGCCATGCCAGGGTGGTTGGAGAGGAAAAGCACTGGCCCATTGGCAGGGACATGCTCGCGGCCATGCACGCGCACATCGCGCACGTAGTTGGTCCGCATGAGGCGGCGCGAGGCTTCTGCGAGATCACTCTCCCCTACAGTATTGTCAAATCTCACCATTTGCTCCGCGAACATACGCGCAGGCTTGTTGAACATGCGGCGAAGTGCCGAAGCAAGCAACGGATAGTCCTGCCAGCCGAATGAGGAGACAAGGTCATCTAGATTGATCTGTGTGAGGGTTTCAATTTTGGAGGTCATTCGGGTTCCATCGTGAATTTCAACGGGTATCCTGCATTGTGCGCATCGGAATGCGCTCTTTTCACCCGCTTTTCAGATTCAGTCTTGGGGAGTGTTTGCACATAGGCATTGCCCTTGATATGTGCGGCGAGCATAATTTCGGCGGCTCGGTCATTGGAAAGGAAAAAGATGGTCTTGAGCACATGCACTACAAAATCCATCGGTGTCACATCATCGTTGTGAATGATGACACGATAGAGTGGTTCGAGGTTGATCTCCTCCTCTAAATTTTCAATTGGAAGTATCTCTGTTAAGTCCATTTTTTCAGCTTTCTAATTTCCCTGCATAGCTCAATGAAATAAATATCACGGGCGTACCATGATTGTAGATTTTTATATGCCTGCTCGTCCAATTGTGATCCTATTCTTATTGGAGAACGGTTTGCTATGTCTGGGTCTGACGGCAGGGAGATCTGCCCGCCCAGCCCCAGCAGTTTTCCGAGGATTTTGACATCATCGGAGAACTGCTCCTGAAAGCCGATGAATAGGATATCCTCAAATCTCGACCTGAAATACGCCTCATCATGGAAACAGTCCCAGTGTGAATACTTGATATGATCGATACTCTTCATTGCTTTTTCGGCGTTACTTCTCACAACAGAATCAGTTGCAGAAAGGGAAAGAGCCAGTTGATTCGGTGTATCGAAATGGGTGAATACAAATTTTTCCTTTTCCCTCCAGGGTCTATAGCTGGCGGGGTAGCCTAACCGTTTACGGCTGTTAAACCCACTGATAAATCTGGTGATTGGGTCTCGCACAAAGAAAAAGAACTTATCGCCAACTGGGATCATGTCTAACGTGACGTCATGTTGGTGATATTCAATAATATGAGATTCCGTCGCCCTGTGATCCGCAAGCGCGTGTTTTAATGCGGTTCCGCCAGTTTTTCTTTGGTGAAGAAAGTGAATAACCTGCTTTCCCTGCTTTCGATGCTTTGCCAGACTTTGCCAATATAGCTGCCGGATTAAAGAAAATCGCGAAGACGGGCGCAGTCGGAATTTATCTGCATAGAGACGGATGATTTTTTTGGGTTTCCAAAGCAAAGAGTTATTCATGAGCTGCGTTAGCTTATTCTTTCCAGAATTTGGCAATCATTATCAGTTAATTCAATATCCGCCGCTTCAAAATTCTCGCGGATGTGCTGCGGGTTTGCCGACATGGGAATGGTGATGACTCTCGGTTGCGAAATGACCCATGCCAGTGCAATTTGATAGATAGTGGCATTGCGCGCTTTTGCGATACTCTCCAGTGCTGCTCTCTTTTTTAGATTGCCTTCCTCGATCGGCGAGTAGGCTGTCAGGAAAATATCGTTCTTCTGACAGTATTCCAGCATCCCATTATTGACATACGAACGGTCTGCCAGGCTATATGGAACCTGATTTGTGATGATCGGCGTTTCGGAACATTCCTGTGATTCTTTGAGTTGCTTCAAATCGAAATTACTGACGCCAAGGTGTTTCACCTTGCCATCCCGCACCAGTTCGTTCAATGCGCGAAAGGTATCTTCAAGCTTCATCCCCGCCGTGGGCCAGTGGATGAGATACAGGTCGATGTAGTCCATTTGCAGGCGGCGCAGGGATGCTTCGCAGGCTTTCAACACATCATCGAACCGCAGATGACTCGGTGTGACCTTGGATGTGATGAAAAACGCCTCTCTCTTGACCTGTGACTCGCGCACCGCCCGCCCAAGCAATTCCTCGCTGTGACCGTTCGCGTACATCTCTGCGGTGTCGAAATGGGTGTAGCCCGTTTCGATTGCAGTGTGGAGAGCGGTCAGAGAAACAGGATCAGTTTTCGGGTCCGCGTGGGAGCCGCCGCCGATCTTCCAGGTACCAAATCCGATTTTGGGCAGGGTTAAGTGGGGGAGGGAATCGTATTTCATATCCCCATTCTAACAAAAAGCCCGCCTCCATCGCTGAGGAGGACGGGCTTTGATGAACCCCCGATCCTTTTTATTTAGGCGGGAACTTTGTCCCACTCTTTTTGAGCGTGTTCGTAGCCGCGCTTGAGGGCTTCGTAATTCTTTGGCAGCAGGTGTTGGTGACGGGTTGGCAGGTGACCCTTCAACGCCTTCTCCACATCTTCCACCTTGATCTCGGGCAGTGCGGTGAGCAGCGCGCCGATCGCCACCATGTTCATCAATTTCTTGTCGCCAATTTCTTCAGCGATCTCATTGCACGGAACCATGATGACGTGAATGTCGTCGCGTTTGGCGGCGCGGTCCACCATGGACTGGTTGACAACGAGCGTGCCGCCCGGGGCGAGCACTTCTTCGTATTTGTCGAACGAGGGCAGGTTCAAGGCAATTGCCAATGGCGGATTTTTCACCAGCGGCGAGCCGATCTCATGGTCGGCAATGACGACGGTGCAGTTGGCGGTGCCGCCGCGCATTTCAGGCCCATATGAGGGAATCCACGTGACGTCCTTGCCATTGTCCATGGCGGCGTAGGCAACAACCTGTCCGCCAAAGAGCACGCCCTGACCACCGAACCCTGCGATAATGATTTCTTTTTGCATGTTACACCTTTATCTGCTTTACCGCTTCGCTGATCTTGTAATCACCCAGCGGGTAGGCGGGGATCATGTGCTCTTCCACGAACTTGAGCGAGTTGACGGGGGTCATGCCCCAGTTGGTTGGGCAGGTGGAGAGCAGTTCCACGATCGAGAAGCCCAGTCCGCGCACTTGGGTTTCAAACGCAGTGCGGATGGCTTTCTTTGAGAGGCGAATGTTCTTTGGGTCGTGCAGTGAGCGGCGCACGCAGTAGCCCACGCCTGCCAACGTAGAGAGCATTTCTGACACCTGAATGGGATAGCCCTGTGTTTCCACATCGCGCCCCAGTGACGAAGAGGAGGTTTTCATACCGGGCAGGGTGGTGGGAGCCATCTGTCCACCGGTCATGCCGAAGTTGGCGTTGTTGATGAAGACCACGGTGATGTTCTCGCCGCGCGCCGCCGCATGGACAATTTCTGCCATGCCGATGGAGGCAAGGTCGCCGTCACCTTGGTAGGTGAAGACCACGCGCTCCGGTAGCACACGTTTGATGCCAGTTGCCATCGCGGGCGCGCGTCCGTGCGGGGCTTCGACGAAATCGGTATTGAAATAGTTGTACGCAAAGACCGCGCATCCCACCGGGGCAACACCGATGGTCTTATCGACTACGTTCATTTCCTCGAGCACTTCCGCAACTAGCCTATGCGCCACGCCGTGCGTGCAGCCCGGGCAATAGTGAGTGGGCGATTCGGTGAATGCTTCGGGGCGTTCGTAAACAAGATTATTTGGAGTTATCATTGATTACCTCTTAAGCGTGGGCAGTCGCCCGATGCAGCCAGGAAACTCTTGGGTTGGAATGAACAGGCACAGGTCCAGCTGCGATGCGTTTGATCTCATTCAGAATTTCATCGGGGAAGGGCACCACACCGCCGGGACGTCCGTAAAATTCGACGGGTTTGCGTCCGCGCACGGTGAGCATGACATCATCCAACATTTGCCCCGTATTCATCTCGGTGACAAGGAACGCCTCCGCCTGACCTGTGAGCTGCTCCAGCGCTTCATACGGGAACGGGCTGACGGTGATCGGTCTTAAGAGCCCGACCTTGATACCTTGCGCGCGCGCCTCACGGACAGCCGAGAGCGCAACACGCCCCGCCGTGCCAAAACCGATGACGATAAATTGGGCATCTTCAAGGAAGTATTCCTTGTAGCGCACTTCATTGGCTTGCACATCCTGCCAGCGTGTGAGCAGGCGTAGGTTGGTTTTTTCTTCATCAAGCGGGTTCAAATAAATGGACGAGAGGATTCGGCGTTCGCGGTTCATCGCGCCGTTGGTCGCCCATTCGAAATTCTTGCGTTTGATTTCCTGCATGGCAGGCATTTCGGCAGGCTCCATCATTTGCCCTGTGGAACCGTCGAGGATGAGCATGGTGATCATGCGGTATTTTTCAGCGAGGTCGAAGGACAGCGCGGTGAGGTCAATGGCTTCCTGCACAGATGCGGGCGCCAACACAATACGCGGATAATCGCCATGTCCACCGCCGCGCACGGCTTGGTAGTAGTCGCCTTGGGCGGGGGCAATGTTGCCAAGGCCCGGTCCGCCGCGCATGACGTTCACTAAAACGGCGGGAATTTCTGTACCTGCAATATAGGATAGCCCTTCCATCATCAGGCTGACGCCCGGGGATGAAGAAGAGGACATCACGCGCACACCGGTACATGCCGCGCCGTAGACCATGTTGATCGCACCGAGCTCAGATTCGGCTTGCACGAAAGCACGTCCCAACTCGGGCATGCGGCGCGAGAGATATTCGAGCACTTCCGTCTGTGGGGTGATGGGATAGCCGAAATACGCTTCCAACCCCGCGCGGACGGCGGCTTCTGCGATGGCTTCGTTGCCTTTCCATAATTCTTTTGGCATTCTTATCTCCATAATGGGTAGAGGCATAGCGGCGCTGTGCCTCTACGGAAATTATGCGGTTGCCGCAACAGGGGCGGCTTTGGTTACTTCACGATAGACCGTGATCGCCGCATCGGGGCAGACCACGGCACAAATAGCACACCCCGTGCAGCCGTCCTTGAACGTGTGCGCGGGGTGGTAGCCTTTCGGGGTGAGGCGCTCCATATTCAATTCCATCACGCCTTGCGGACAGGCGCTGAGGCAAAGTTCACATCCTTTGCAGTAGGTATCGCTGACTTCGATCCAGCCTTTTGCTGCCATCGGATCTCCTTTTGGTTATTCGAGAAGTTTGACAAACTTAGGCGAAATTAATCGCCACCCCCATTATGTCGGTTTCGGAATAAGGGGAGTAGTGTCAGGCGTCATATACAAAGGTGTACAAAGGTCATTGCTTTTTTAGTGATAAAATTCCGCCCATTAAATCCATTTTTAGTGAGGATTCCCGTGGATGCCATACTGCTTGGAGCGCTCATTTTCGGCGCGTTTATTGTGTACGAACTATATTCTGGCGAGGTTCCGATGCGATTTTTCGGTTCCATTCACCGAGATCAAAGACCATTCTTCTACTGGCTTGTTACCTTGATCCATCTTGGTCTTTTGGGAGTTATGTTATATGCTTGGATGGATGGGCTGCGCATCCCGCTGGATGAATTTGTAGACGGATTATTCAATTAGTTTGCAGTGTAGTATGAAACAGCAACGGCAGCCGCCGTTGCTGTTTGTTGTGCGCCCAGCATGGGCGTTGGCTAGAGGGTGAAAGACCCTTATGGAGGTTGATTGCACCAACCATTAGCGGAAGGCAAGGGCGTTGTCGCGAGGCAGGGTCTGGAGGAAGCCGGAA
>Ga0116204_1001094_pt1 | contig 15219 bp, 15 predicted proteins | sample LakKivwa52mmetaG_FD_94481 | JGI IMG/M metagenome (GOLD analysis project Ga0116204, IMG submission 94481) | Anoxic lake water microbial communities from Lake Kivu, Rwanda to study Microbial Dark Matter (Phase II) - Lake Kivu water 52m metaG | ecosystem: Environmental > Aquatic > Freshwater > Lake...
TTCAGTAAACTCTGCCACGGTTAGACTGGTAAAGGTTAGAAACTGTCTCGGCTTTGTTTTTAATTCTTCATAGGTCAGCATTCACTCATCATAACGCTGTTCTGTTATTTCGGATAATGTCTAGTATATTACCATCCAAAGCCTTTTTTGAAGCCGTTCTTTTTCTTATGCTTTTCAAACAATTCACCTCTTGACCAAAACCTGACTCGCGCATAAAGTTAAGCCCGCTTAACTAAAAAGAAGGCTTAACTATGACCAAATCCCCCCCGATCTCCCAATCTCTGCGTGAATGGATGGATGTTTTCATGCACCGCTCCATGCACGGCTGGACGCATTTCGCCAAATCCACGGGTTTATCCATGCCGCAGTTCAGCATCCTGATGCAATTGCATCATAAGGGTGCCTGCGGAGTTTCAGACGTTAGCGAACGCTTCGATATCTCCAATGCGGCTGCCAGCCAGTTGGTGGACAAACTTGTGCAGGGAGATTATGTGGAGCGCGCCGAAGACCCCAATGACCGCCGTGCCAAGGTGTTGCAGCTTACGCCCAAAGGCAAAAGCCTGATCGAAGCGGGCTTCAACGAACGCTACCGCTGGATGGATGAGTTAACGTCACGCATGAATTCGGAAGAGAATAAAAAAGTGGCAGAGGCGCTTGCCATTTTGACCAAAGCCGCACAGGCAATGGAAGAGACAAAATAGTTCCACAATGCTTCCTATTTTTCTGCGTATTTTCTCCACAACACATTGATATTGTCTGAATGATCTTTTTATAAGGAGTATCCCTTGCAAGCAACCATGACCCAGCCCAACGCACGCGCACGCCGTGAAAGAACATCTTTCAAAGGCATCGGGCGTGCCATCAAATACCTGACTAAACATGGACGTCAGGCCGTTTTACCGTATATCTTCTTGATTATCGCCACGCTTTCGCAGCTGGCTGTGCCGCGTATGATCCGCTATGTGATCGATGCGGTCACCAGCGGCTTTCTCGCCGATCAGGTTTTGCAGGCGCTTGAGAATATCCCTGCACCATTTATGAGTGCGGCGCTGCCACAGATTTTGGATGCCCTGGGCTACGACTCTGCCTGGTCGTTGGAGCAGCTCACAGCGACGCTTGAAGCGGATCTTGGGAATGCGCCTCAGGCTCTGATGACGGCTTTGGTGGCCATCCTCGTCTTTGCCCTCCTGCGCGGCGTGTTCTCCTTCCTACAGGCGTTTTGGGCGGAGAAGAATTCACAGTCGGTGGCGTACGATCTGCGCAACGACCTGTATGCCAAGATACAACAGTTGTCATTTGCATATCACGATAAAAATCAAACGGGACAATTGATGATCCGTGCGACGGATGATGTGGAAAAAGTGCGTCTGTTCATCGGACAGGGTTTGTTGCAGCTTGTTGGCGCGGTGATCCTGTTGAGCGGTACGGTCATCATTTTGTTCTCGTCGAATGTTGCGCTCGCATGGACAGCCATGCCGATCCTGCCGATTGCGATCGTGTTGTTCGGTGTCTTTGCCAGCCTTGCCCAGCCGATGTTCACGAAGGTGCAGCAAAAACTTTCAACTTTGAATACGGTCTTGCAGGAGAATCTGGCGGGCGTCAAAGTGATCAAAGCCTTCACGCGCGAGAAGGAACAACAGGCAAAATTCCGCGCCGCCGCAGATGACACGATGAATCAATCCATTGCGGTCAACCGTTTGTTCACGTTCCTGTTTCCGCTGGTCTTCTTAATTGCCAACCTCGGACAAGCCGCCATCCTGTATGTGGGCGGCAAACAAATCATCGTTGGCACATTGAGCATCGGCGCATGGCAGGAATTTTCACTCTACCTGATGTACCTGTTCTTCCCCATCATGATGTTCGGCGCGATCGTCACCCAAATGGGGCAAGCCTCTGCCTCTGCAGACCGCGTCTTTGAAATTCTCGATGCCGAAAGTGACATTGTGGATAAACCGAACGCATCGAAACTCCCAGCTGTGAAAGGCGATGTCAAGTTCGAGAACGTCACCTTCCGTTATGTAGGCGGCGGCGACCCTGTATTGAAAAATGTTACGTTTGAAGCGAAGTCTGGCGAAACCATTGCCTTGCTCGGCGCAACAGGCTCGGGCAAGACCAGCATCATTAATCTGCTGCCGCGTTTCTACGACCCTGTCGAAGGGAGCATCACCATTGACGGTCACGACCTGCGTGATGTCACGCTCGATTCGCTCCGCTCGCAGATCGGCATTGTGCTTCAAGAGACAACGTTGTTCAGCGGCACGATCCGCGAAAATATTGCCTTCGGCAAACCCGATGCCACACTCGAAGAAGTGCAGGCGGCGGCAAAGTCGGCGGCGGCGCATGATTTCATCATGTCATTCCCCGATGGCTATAACACCCATGTCGGCGAGCGCGGCATCACCCTCAGCGGCGGACAAAAGCAGCGTGTGGCAATCGCGCGCGCACTCCTTCTCAATCCGCGTATTCTGATCCTCGACGACTCAACCTCCAGTGTCGATGTCGCCACCGAGGTGCATATTCAGGCTGCGCTTGAAACTCTAATGAAAGGCCGCACATCGTTCGTCATTGCGCAGCGCATCAGCACCGTCATCAATGCAGACAAGATCCTCGTGCTCGAAAAAGGCGAGATCGTGGCGCAAGGCAAACACGCACAACTTATGGAAGAAGAACCGATTTACGCAGAGATCTATAACTCACAAATTCTCTCGCAACAAAGCGAGGTGTCATCATGATGCATGGCCGTAATATACTCAATCAAGAAACGATCAAGCCTCGCAACCTGAGCGAAACGCTCGGCCGCCTCGGCAAATACTTCGGCAGTTTTTGGCACATGATCGTATTGGCAGTGCTCTTCGTCGTCATCTCCACATGGACACAGGTCGCTTCCCCCGAATTGATGGGACAAGCCACAGACTGCTTCCTCGTGCCCGCTGGAAGTAGTGCCTTCGCTCAACTCGCGCCGCCGTCCATCGATCAAACTCAGGGCAGTCCTGATTCTGCCCAAGAAACAGTTTCCTCCTGCTGGCTTGGGACGACCGAAGACCCCTCCACATTATCCTTCTCGCGGCAGATCATCTACAACGCCTATCACCTCGGCGGATATACAACTCCTGAGCTTGCCACCGCCACCGATGCAGAGCGCATCGAAGGCATGTTCCGCCTGATCCTGGTCATCATCGCCCTGTACGTCATCGGCGCAGTCCTGACAGGCGCCACCTTCTTCACCATGGCATGGACAGGTCAGCATGTGCTGCGCGTTCTGCGCGTGGAAGTGTTCGAGAAATTACACGACCTCTCCATGAGCTACTACGCCGAACACGAAGCTGGTGACCTGATGAGCCGCATCACCAATGACACCTCCGCCATCGAACAGGCATTTTCGTTCGCACTCGTCAACGTATTCAGCGGCATCCTTTTACTGGTCTGGGTGGCATACAACATGCTCACCGCCAGCCTGCCTTTCGCCTTGCTTTCGCTGGCCGTCTCGCCCTTGATGTTCATTGCCACCGTTTGGTTCTCAGGGCAGGCGCGCAAAGCCTTCCGCAAAAGCCGCGAAGAGATCGGCAATGTCAACGCTGAATTACAGGAAACCATTTCATCCGTCCGCGAAGTGCAAGCCTTCAACCGCGCCGATGAGAACATCGAGCAATTCAAGGAAGTCAACGCCGCCAACCGTGACGCAAACGTGCGCGCTGTGGCATACACCTCCGCACTTGCACCAACACTTGAAGCACTCTCGTATGTCGGGCTTGCCATCGTCACAGGCGTTGGCGGCTGGTACCTGCTGACAGGCGACACGCTCTTCGGTGCAACCGTCACGCTTGGCTTGGTCATCACCTTCCTTGCGTATGTGCAGCGCTTCAACCAACCCATCCAGCAGATCGCCGTCTTGTGGACGAATATCCAAAATGCCATCGCAGGCGCGGAACGCATCTTCACCATTCTCGACGAAAAACCCGCCGTGGTGGATAAACCCGCCGCCAAATCCATGACCGAGATCAATGGCAGGGTTGAGTTCGAAGAAGTTTCACATGAATATGAAGAAGGCGTGCCCGTTCTGGACAAGGTCTCGTTCACAGCCGAGCCCGGGCAAACCATTGCCATCGTCGGTCCCACAGGCGCTGGCAAGACCACCATCATCAACCTCCTGCCCCGCTTCTATGATGTCACGCATGGCTCCGTCAAAATAGATGGCGTGGATGTACGCGATGTCACCGCGGATTCACTCCGCAAGCAGATCGGCATCGTGCTGCAAGACACCTTCCTGTTCAGCGCCTCTGTCATGGATAATCTCCGCTTTGGCCGCCCCGACGCCACCGATGAAGAAATCTACGCCGCCGCCAAACTCGCCAATGCGGACACATTCATCGAACGCCTGCCCGAAAAATACGAGACAGTGCTCGGCGAACGCGGCTCGGGTCTTTCTCAGGGACAGCGGCAACTGCTCTCGATCGCTCGCGCCGCTCTGGCAAATCCGCGCATCCTGATCCTCGACGAAGCGACTTCCAGTGTGGACACCCGTACCGAACGCCTCATCCAAAAAGCCTTCGACCAATTACTCGAAGGACGCACATCCTTTGTCATTGCACACCGCCTCTCCACCATCCGCAACGCAGATATGATCCTCGTCCTTCAGGCAGGCAGGATCATCGAACGCAGCAAACATGATGAACTTCTCGCGAAAAAAGGTTTCTATTACGACCTGTATATGAGTCAGTTCAAAAAGCAGGAAGAAGTGGAATCACCCCCCTTGTAAAAAAAGCGTAGGGACACGGCGAAGCCGTGTCCCTACAAAATTCCCAATAATTTCGTCGTATCTTCCAAAATTACATCCGCCCCAAATTTTCTTAGTTCAGGCTCTTCGCCGAAGCCACATAATACGCCGACCGTCTGTGCTCCTGCGGCTTTTCCAGCACGAATATCCACGGTGGTATCGCCGATCATCAGACAGTGTTCAGGGGAAACACCCATTTTCTCCGCGGCCAGTAAGATGGGGTCAGGATACGGCTTGGTGTGTCTGGCAGACAAACCTGTGACCACCGCATCGAAATATTTCACCAGACCAAAACGCTCCAGAAACGCCATTGTCCCTTTTTCATCGCGCGCGCTGACCACCGACATGGGATAACGTCCGTGAAGTTGTTTGAGCATCTCATCCACACCGGAAATGAGCAGAAATTCCTTCGCGGAGTGGCGTCGGTGGCGGGCAAGCCAGTCGATAACAGCGACCATCTCATCGTCAAGATGAAGCGTATCAGCCAGCCCAAGCAGGGCATTGCCGGGTGCTTCGATCCACATCACAAAACGACGGGCGGCATGGTCAGAGTCTCGAAAAAGGAAGCGCGGCATGAACTTCGACACTTTCTTTGCGTAGAGGTCGTCCGTGTCACTCAGCGATCCGTCCACGTCGAAACATAGTGCTTTAATCCTAGTTTTGTCCAAAGGCATGGATTAATTGTACCAAAGGGGCTATACTTTAGATAAAGCATACCTGCTATAAAACTGGGTTTATACATGCCTGAAGATCATAACCGCTCACTCCTTGAACTACTGGTAAAGATCAGCCGCGATGTGGCCACGGTGCTCGATTTGCGCACCGTTCTGCAGCGGTTGTTGTATGCCGCTTTGCAATATGTGGGCGGAGAGCGCGGCAGCATTGTGGTGATGGATGACCTTGGCAAACCCGTCGATGCGACCATTGTGTACGGCAGGCAGTTTCATGAACACACCACCCAGCAATTGCGCGAAACTGTGGAAAAGGGTCTGGCAGGTTGGGTAGCCCAAAACCGCAAACCGGTTGTGATCCCCGACACCAGCAAAGATGACCGTTGGCTGCGCCGCGCCGATGATTCGATCGAGAAAAGCGGACCCAAGTCCGCCATCTGTGTGCCGCTTCTGGCGCGCGAACGCATGGTCGGCGTGCTGACGCTGGTACATCCCACCCCGAACACATTCACAGAAGAACATTTGGAATTGATGCAAGCCATTGCCGATCAGGCCAGTGTGGCTGTGTTAAACGCGCGCCTGTACAATGAAAGCCAGCGTCAGGCGCGGGTGATGACGGCACTGGCAGAAGGCGCAGCTGCGATCAACACCTCGTTGGAGATGTCTGATGTGTGGCGGCGCATCCTGAACCAGACCATGCAGGCGTTGTAGGTGGAGACGGTGGCGCTCGCCTTGCAGGATGACCACACGAACGATCTCGTATTTCGGGCGGCGGCTGGACGCAACTCTGAGATCATTACGGGCAAGCGCATTCCCGATGGCACTGGGCTGACAGGAAGGGTCATCCGCGAAGGACAGGGTATTGTGGTGCCATCTGTCAGGCAGGAACCTGCCTATAGCGAAGCGGACAAGCTCGGTGGGATCGAGATGCGTGCCATTGCCATCGCTCCGATCCAGTCACAGGGCAAGGTCATCGTGGTGTTGGAGGCGATCAATCCCATCTCTGGCACGTTCGATCCTGATGCGCTGGTGGTCATGACCGGGCTGGGAAGTCTCGCTGGTACGACCATCCAAAATGCAGAGTTGTTCGAGCAGTTGCAGCGCGCGCACCAGCATTACCGTGAATTGTTCGAAGACAGCATCGATACGATCCTCATTACCGATTGGAACGGCAAGGTGTTGGAGGCGAACCGTCAGGCGGCCACGTTGAGCGGCCATGCGGTGGGGAAACTGCACTCCATGCACATTGGCGAATTACATGATGTGAACTGGAGCAAGACCGGACTGAACTTCGATGTCTTAAAACACAGCGACGGATGCAGTTACGAAGCGTCTCTGCGCCGCGCGGATGGCGGCACAACACCCATTGAGGTGTATGCGCGCCGCGCCGAATTCGATGACACCGATTCCATCCAGTGGATCCTGCGCGACATTACCGCGCGCAAGGAACTGGATGAATTACGCGACGACATGACCTCTATGATCTTCCACGACATCCGCTCGCCGCTGGGGAATATCGTTTCCAGCCTCGAGATGATGAGCGGCTTGATGCCCGTCGATGAAACGCTGAATTCCATGTTGAACATTGCAAGGAATTCGACCGCACGAATTCAGCGGCTGGTCAATTCGCTGCTCGATATCAACCGCCTCGAAGCAGGGCAGCAGATCCTCGACCAAAATGCAGTCGACCCGCTCGAACTGATCCGCGAATCATTGCGTGATGTGGAACCCGCCGCCAATGGACGCCAGCAGACTCTGGTCAATACGACCATGGGTGTGCTGCCCTACATTTGGGTGGATGTGGATATGGTCCATCGTGTGTTGATCAACCTGTTGGAGAACTCCATCAAATTCACGCCTGTGGGCGGACGAATCGAGATCGGCGCACAGGTGCAGGATGGTCTTTCTGTGATTTTCTGGGTGCGTGATACGGGCCCAGGCATTCCCGCAGCCGATCAGGGACGCATCTTCGAAAAGTTTACGCGTGTACGCGGAAAAAGCAGAACTTCCGGGCTGGGCGTGGGGCTGGCATTCTGCCGCCTTGCAGTGCTTGGTCACGGAGGCAAGATCTGGGTGGAAAGTGATGCGGGCAACGGCACCTCCTTCTGGCTGACCCTGCCGGTGGCACAAAAGAAAGCCACGGGCCAGCTCAAGCGCCAGACAGGCAGACTGACGATCAAACCTGAACGGTAAAATACAACCGTTTATAATTGCCCCACCTCTGCACTAAAATTCATCAGGAGCACCATGCAGGAAATCGTTAAGAATATATATATCGAAGACCAATACCCCGGCGTTACGCTGGGAGTGATCGTCACGCCGCGCGGATTGATCCAGATCGATGCGCCGCCCTCCCCCGAAGGTGCCCGCTCATGGCGCGCCGCCTTGATGAGCCTTGGCGGCGGGATGGAGCGCGTGCTCATCAACATGGACGCCCACCCCGACCGAACCCTCGGCGCGCGGTCCATGGACTGTACCGTGATCGCACATGAAAAGATCGCGCAGATCTTCCGTACCCGTCCGGGCACCTTCAAAGCACAGGGCGAAGAAACCGGTGCAGATTGGGAAGCCATCCCCGGGCTTGGCAGTGTCCGTTGGGCACCACCGGAGATTTCCTTCTCTTCACAAATGAGCCTGCATTGGGGCAGCACACCAGTGTTATTGGAACATCGCCCCGGTCCCTCCAACGGCTCCATTTGGGTACACCTGCCGGAAGAAAAAGTGATCTTCATTGGTGACTCTGTTTTGAAGAACCAACCGCCTTTCCTTGCAGGCTCCAACCTGAAAGCATGGCTCGAATCGCTGAACATGCTGCAAGACGCCGCATACAAGGGCTACACCTTCATCAGCAGCCGCGGCGGAGTCGTAACCACGAGCGCGATCAAATCGCAATACGACCTGCTCAAACACATCCACGACAAACTCGATAAGGGCGCGGCAAAGAAACCCAACCCAGCCATGATCGAAAAAATGATCGTCTCCCTGCTGACCTGGTTTAAAGCCCCAGCCGCCCGCCAAAAGCAATTTGCCCAACGCCTGCGCTATGGGTTACTGCACTACAACACCCGTCAATATCTCACCACCAGCCAGTCAGATGAGGATTAATGGCTGAACCTCAACCTCTCTTTGAATTGACGCGCGGCTCCGTCATAGAATCCACACACTACGGCCACATCGCCATCGTGGATTCGAACGGCAACCTTATGCACTCCCAGGGCGACCCTCACACGGTCGCCTTTTTGCGCTCTTCAGCAAAACCATTTCAGGCGCTGCCATTCGTGGAACAGGGCGGCGTGGAACATTTCCACTACACCCCGGCGGAGATCGCCCTCTCCTGCGCTTCACACGAAACCTCGCAACTGCATCTTGATACCGTACAGGGGATGCAGCTGAAAGTTGGGATTCACGAAAGCGACCTGCAATGTGGTCCGCACATGCCCAGTGACGCACACAAACTGCGGGAAGTCATCAAGCACGATCTTCAACCGACCTCCAACTTCAACAACTGTTCGGGCAAGCACACCACCATGCTGGCGTTCGCCAAAATGCGCGGGCTTCCGCTCGAAAATTATCTCGATCCTTCCCACCCCATTCAACGCGAAATTCTCAAAGCCTTTTCCGAAATGTGCGGCATCGAAGAGCGGAAGATCGAGCTTGGCACAGACGGCTGCTCCGCGCCGAATTTTGCCATGCCGTTATTCAACTCGGCTCTTGGCATGGCGCGCCTGTGTGACCCACATGGCTTGAGCGAAGCGCGTGCAACTGCCTGCAAAAAGATCACCTCTGCCATGACCGCGCATTCTGAAATGGTCAGCAACTTTGGTGAATTCGATTGTGAGTTGATGAAGGTTGGCGAAGGGAAGATTGTCACCAAACGCGGCGCAGAGGGATTTCAGATCGTCGGCGTTCTCCCCGGCGTGGTCAGTGACCTCGGCATCGGCATTGCCTTCAAAGTCACAGACGGCGATGCCTCGCGCATGAACGATGAGTTGGAGCGAAGCGCCCGTGTCCGCCCGGCGGTGACGCTTGAGATCCTGAAACAGCTCGGAGCGTTGAATGAAGCGCAGTTGAAAATGCTGGCAAAGTTCGGCCCGAAGAAAATCCTGAAAAATTACGCTGGTATTTTCACCGGCGAATCAAGACCTACATTCAAATTTTAGGCGTATGAAGAATCTACAAACCCGCGCAATTCAGATCCATGAAACCTTGATGAAGGCATTTGGCGAACCCATTTGGCGTAACCCATTGCCCGCCATTGATGAGCTTGTCTCGACCATCCTTTCGCAAAACACAAATGACGTGAACCGTGACCGCGCCTTCGATGCCCTGCGCGCGAAATTCCCAACATGGGAAGCCGTGCGCGACGCGAAGGAAAAGGATGTGATTGAAGCCATCAAACCTGCGGGGCTTGCAAACCAAAAAGGTCCGCGCATTCAACAGGTGCTGCGCGCCATCACAGAGGAACGCGGTGCGCTCGACCTGCAATTTCTGGCGGACATGCCGCTTGAGGAAGCGCGTAGTTGGCTGACAAAATTCAACGGCGTAGGTCCGAAAACCGCCGCTATCGTCTTGTGCTTTTCACTCGGCATCCCTGCCTTCCCTGTGGATACTCACGTCTACCGTGTGACGGGGCGCATTGGGTTGCGTCCTGAAAAAATGACGGTGGAACAGGCGCACCCGCATCTTGAAGGAGTCTTCCCACCGGAAACCTATTACGCTGCGCATCTGAACATCATTCGCCTAGGGCGCGAGGTGTGCAATGCACGCAAGCCGATGTGCCCACATTGCCCGATCAAAGAGTTATGCGATTACAAAGATAAGACGAAATAGATTTCCTGCGCTGATGAGGCGCCTGATTTATTTTCGGGCCTGAGCCTGTTAGAATCAAAGGCATGGAAATACCGCCCGTGAGCCTTGCTTTAGAAAAACTGAACATCCCGCATCGTGTGTTTCGGCATGAGACGCCCGTGGATTCTTTGGAGAAAGCCGCCAGCGACCGTGACCAACGTCCGTCACAGGTGGTGCGGAGCATCTTGTTTCGCGCGGCGGAAGAAGAATTTATAATGGCGTTGGTTGCAGGACCTGGCCAAATCTCATGGAAAGCCCTGCGGAAGTATCTCGGTCTTTCGCGGGTAACAATGGCAAGCGCAGAGGATGTTCTGTTAGTCACGGGTTATCGCATCGGGACGGTCGGTCCGTTTGGGCTGGCGAGGCCGGTGCGAATGTTGATCGAGGCGGGTTTGCTGATGGAGGAGGAAGTGTCCATTGGGTCGGGGATGCGCGACACAGCGGTCATCCTTAAAACAGCAGATCTTCGCCGTGCATTGGGGGATGCGGAAATTGTGGAATTATTTGAGTGAAAAAGAAATACCACAAAGAGGACAAAGGTTCACAAAGGAAAAACCAAAAGTCTTCTTCGTATATCTTTGTGACCCTTTGCGGTCGAAAAAAATGGAGAATCTATGAGTTACAAACAACGCGCAATTGATTTTCTTGAAATTGAATGGGCCACATACATCGAACGTTTCAACCGCCTGCCGAAACTGGATGGGATGCAGCGTGTGCGGCGGCAGGGGTATGACCAATTCCGCGACATGCTGGCGCACATCCTTTCATGGTGGGAGGACGTGATGCCGACCATTATGGCGATCGCAGAGAATCGCGAATTTGAGAAGAAGAAATACGACTTCGATGTATTCAATGCGGAAGCAGTGGCGAAATACCAAGACTGGGACGAAACCGAGTTTTTAGCCCACTTTGAGAACACCCGTCAGAAAACCGTGGCAGATCTAAAGTGTATTAATGAGGCGGCGTTCGAAGACAAGCGCATCCGCGGACGCATCAACGGCATCTTCATCCACCATGCGCGCGAGCATTTGGTCACATTAAGCAAGTTCCTCACATTGGATACACTCGAGCATGAATGGGCAAATTATGTGACGGCGTTCGATGCCTACGAAAAGAAGGAAGAGTTTTTGAAGAAGCAGGGAGTTGCGCGGTTCGCCGACCTGCTGGTTCATACGATCGCATGGTGGGATGAGGGTGTGAACGCGGTAAATGGTGCGTTGAAAGATCCCGCCTTTGTGTATGATGGCCCCGCCGATACCGACGCTTATAATGCGGCGATCCTATTTAAGAATCAAAAAGTGAGTGAAGCAGAACTGCGGACGCTGTTCGAGCAAAAACGGCTTGCGCTCATCGATCTTGTGCGCAACCTGCCTGAAAGCGCGTTTGAAAACCCAACCATCGAGAACTGGATCGCTGCGGATGTTGTGGAGCATTTCGACGAACACGCGATATAGAAAGTGAGCAACATGGAACATATTGTTTATCTTGCGCTTGGCAGTAATATGGGCAACCGCCTTGCCAATTTAAAAAATGCGATCAGCCTGCTGACGCCGCAAATGACGGTGAAGAAAAAATCGCCCGTGTATGAAACTCCGCCCTGGGGGTACACCGACCAGCCCGCTTTTTTGAATCAAGTGGTGATGGTGGAAACCTATATGGAGGCGGAGCCGCTGCTCGGACATTTGAAACGCCTTGAAACCGCGCTGGGACGTGCGGAGAGTTTCCAGAATGGCCCGCGTTTAATTGACATTGATATTCTGTTTTACGATGATGTCATTTTGGATTCGCCGCCGCTGGTGATTCCGCACCCGCGACTGCATCAGCGCGCGTTCGTGCTGGTGCCGCTGAACGACATCGCTTCAGACTTCGTTCATCCTGTTCTGGGAAAACCGATCAGTGACCTGCTGCTGGATGTGGATCGGCTGAACATTGACGAGTACAAAGGAAAATAAAGCATGCGTATTGTTCGTTACAAAAATGAAGAAGGCACACCCACATATGGCTGGATGCTGGAGGACAAGGTTGGGGAAGTGCAGGGAAATATCTTCGGAGAATATCGCCGCCGCGAGGCAAAGACTCCGCTCAAAGAGTTGAAATTACTCGCGCCATGCGAACCAAGCAAGATCGTCTGTGTGGGACGCAATTATGTGGAACATGCCAAAGAACTTGGCAATGAAGTTCCCAAAGTGCCACTCATCTTTTTCAAGCCGCCCTCCTCGATCATCCCCACGGGAGAAGCGATCATCCTGCCGCTGCAATCAAAGCAAGTGGAACATGAAGGTGAATTGGTGGTGGTGATGGGAAAACGCACAAAGAATGTGACCGCGGAGGAAGCCAAGGAATACATCTTCGGCTACACCATCGGCAATGACGTCACCGCCCGCGACCTTCAGCAGACTGACGGTCAATGGACTCGTGCCAAAGGCTTCGACACCTTCTGCTCGTTCGGTCCGTGGATCGACACTTTCTTTGATCCGTCTGATGCAGTCGTCACCTGCCGCGTCAATGGGCAGATGCGCCAGATGGCATCCACCCGCGATATGGTCTTCAATGTTGGTACACTGATCGCATACATTTCATCCGTGATGACGCTCGAACCCGGTGATCTGATCTTCACCGGCACACCTGCGGGAGTCGGTGAGTTGAAGAACGGCGATGTGGTCGATGTGGAGATCGAAGGCTTGGGCAAGTTAAGCAACCCGGTCAAGGCGTAATGATTTTTTCATTACGAGGAGGGTGACAGCGCCGCTCGCAATGACAATAAACTTTCAGGAGAATTAAATGTCCACCGATTTTGAAACCTTCCTTCAAAAATACCCCGCCTACAAACAAACCTCCAAAATAGACGACCTTCGCAAGACCGACTACGCCCGCCTCGACGCGGGCGAGCATGTCTATTTCGATTACACGGGCGGCGGCATCTACGCTGAGTCGCAGATCCAAAAACATCACGAACTGCTCAAACAGAATGTCTTCGGCAACCCGCATTCATCAAACCCCACCTCCATCGCCGCCACGCATCTGGTCGAAGGCACGCGCGAGTACATTCTCAAATTCTTCAACGCCGACCCCGACGAATATCTTGCCATCTTCACATCCAACGCCAGCAGTGCGCTCAAACTCATCGGCGAATCCTATCCCTTTTCGAACGGCCGTTATCTCCTCACCTTCGACAACCACAACTCTGTCAACGGGATTCGGGAATTCGCCCACGCCCGCGGCGCAGATGTGACCTATATCCCCGTCATGCTCCCCGACATGCGAGTCGACGCCTCACAACTGGACCTGGAGCTGGCTCGCCCTTCCAAGACTGGTCATAACCTGTTTGCTTTTCCTGCTCAATCGAACTTCTCCTCCGTCAAGCATCCACTCGAGTGGATCGAGCAAGCCCACGCCCACGGCTGGGACGTGCTGGTTGATGCCGCTGCCTACGTCCCCACCAGTAAACTGGACCTCAGCAAGGTCAAACCTGACTTTGTTCCTATTTCATTTTATAAGATATTCGGCTACCCTACGGGGCTGGGCGCACTGATTGCCCGAAAATCAGCACTGGCAAAACTGCATCGTCCGTGGTTCGCGGGCGGCACGATCACCGTCGCATCGGTACAGGGTGACAAATATTATTTAGCTGATGGCGCACCTGCGTTTGAAGACGGCACGCTGGATTATTTGAACATCCCTGCCATTGAAATTGGTCTGAAACATATCGAGTCCATTGGTTACGATGTAATTGGAGAACGTGTCAGAACATTAACGGGCTGGCTTTTGGAAAACCTAACCGCCATGAAACACAGCAACGGGGAGCCGCTGGTGCGGTTGTTTGGACCAAATTCCAGCGAGGGAAGAGGCGGAGCGGTCACGGTTAATTTCTATGACCAACACGGCACAGCCTTCGACCATCGCTTCATCGAAAGCGAAGCGAACAAGGTCAACATCTCACTACGGACGGGCTGCTTCTGTAATCCCGGTGCGGGCGAAGTGGCGCTCGGCATCTCGCGTGTGGAGTTGGATGTATGCTTCACCCGCCCCGAACACAAGGACGTCATGTCCATTGACGAGTTCCGCAAATGCATCGACGGCAAATCATCGGGCGCGGTGAGAATTTCGGTGGGACCATTTACTAATTTTAACGATGTACAGGCATTACTGACGTTTGCGCGAGGATTATTAACCTAGAGGAGCAACACAGTTTGCAGGAGATGTTTTTGAAAAAAAAGCAATGGCATTTTTTATTAGTGGTATTTTAGGCATATTGATCTCGTTTGGTTACAATCTTTTTTTCATGATGCTTTCCGAACGAAGTGAACTTGACAAGGGATTGCTGCTTTTCTTTTTATCCTGCGCACTGACATTTATTTTTTATTCCCTGTGGTCTGAAGGCACAAATGTAGACGGTTTGCGGGCTGGCAGAATTCTGCCCCGCATGCCTGCTGTGCGTGAAAACATACGCGACAACGCAGCGGGTATGTTGCTCGCTTTCTTTTTCTTTCTGGTCTATTTTTACATCGGTTCACATATCAATCAATTTGTTTTTTCACATACGGATAATCTCTTCGACGCAGACATATCCTCGTGGATAAAGCGGATCGCGGACCCTGATGCATGGAATTTGGAAATGCGCAGCCCGCATCCCTTTACCTATTTTATTTTTCGCCCCTTTGGTTGGTTCCTATACCTGATCACACAAGATCCTTCACTTTCAGCCCGTCTCCTCAATACAGGCGCGGGTGCAGCGGGTGTGTTCCTGGCATGGTTATTAATTAGACCTCTTGCATAAGTGTGCCATAATAGGCACATGAACTACGAAACAATCGAACAACTCAAAGATAGCGACTTCAAACGGCTAACTGGCGTCCAGCGCGAAACCTTCGAGCAGATGCTCACTGTCATCGAAAAAGGGCTGCGAGACTTCGGGAGACCGCCAAA